>Ga0272441_10000032_pt1 | contig 298669 bp, 280 predicted proteins | sample SSMProp6N_FD_193582 | JGI IMG/M metagenome (GOLD analysis project Ga0272441, IMG submission 193582) | Marine sediment archaeal communities from Little Sippewissett salt marsh, Falmouth, MA, United States - SSM-Prop-6N | ecosystem: Environmental > Aquatic > Marine > Wetlands > Sediment ...
TCATTAAAAATAGCCTATGATTATATTTATGTTGATACGCTCCAAGGGAAAGAAAAAGAAGAAGTAATGGATGAAGTTGAACGGTGGAATCCCCGATGTTCATTTCCAACTCTTGTCTATAATGACGAAAAATGTATAAGTGGTTTTAAAGAAAAAGAAATCAAGGAGTTATTTTAACAATGACTCAAGGTTATGAAATTGATAAAAAAGTTGTTGATAGCACCTATCAACAATTAAAAAAAGATATAGAAGCAAAAGGATATCATCTCAATCCAGATACTGAACACACAAAAGATTTGGTTGAAAGTCTTCTTATTAATGAAAAACGATATGGTTATTGGGCGTGTCCTTGTCGACTTGCTGAAGGAAATAAAAAAGATGATTTAGATATAATCTGCCCATGTGATTATCGCGATCCAGATCTAAATGACTATGCAACCTGTTATTGTGGGTTATACGTTTCTGACGAAATTGTTTCTGGAAAAAAAGAAATTTCTCCAATTCCTGAAAGACGACCAAAGAAAGAAAAACGTGCTCAGTATAAACAAGATACAGCAAAATCAGAACACAAAGAACTGAAAGGATCAACCCCTGTTTGGCGTTGCCGTGTATGCGGTTATTTATGTGCTAGAGATAAACCACCAGCAGTATGCCCTATATGTAAGGCAACAAAAGAACGGTTTGATTTGTTTTCGTAACTCTTTATAATTCAATGAAAAGAAAGGAGAAATATCTACTAACTGAATTCTTGTATCCGATCAATAATTTGTTTCTTTTGTGCATTATTCAATGCATCATCAAGGCGAGGGTACACCTCTTTCTCTTCATAGTTTTTATGTTTTTGTAAAAAAGATCTCAGTTGTAAATGATCTTGTGGAGCCTTTCCATTGTTTACTTGTCGCCTCATAATCGCCAATGTATTAAGTATAAAATTATGTTGTTTCATTAGTATCGGAAGCATCACATATCCATTTGATATATCTGTTGGCTCATAAAAAGTGAAAATTGCTTTTTCTTCTATAAAAAGATGTTTTTCTAACTTCCATTCAAATTGTTCAAATGTTTTTCTCATCATCTCATATTCTTTGTCAATGCTTTCATCAAGTTTTTTAATCAAGGTTTCAATCTCTTCATGATCCTTTACCATTAGTGATAAAATACTTGTTTGTTCATTCATAATATTGAACCTCGTAATATGGTAATTATGATCTATTTTATTAAAATTTATATCTTACTAAAAAACAAGTGAATCAATTGATAATGATTTTTTAAAGTCAATGTCTTTTATTTTATATTATTCAAGCATAACCTGGTATCCCTTGATCGAACCAGGTTGTTTTTGATCTGCATTCCTTGCCAAATTGAAAACCGTCATCTATTGTTTTTTTCAATAATGTAGGATAAACTGCTCCAACGATACTATTGATTGGTTTTCCTTTGCAGAAAAATAAAAACGTTGGTGTTCCCATAACACTGTAATAGGATGGTATAGTTGGATTTTCTGCTATATTAATACGGGCAAAAATAACTGATTTAGTATATTCTTTGGCATAGCGTTCAATATATGGGCTTATATTATTACAATGAGGGCAACTTGGACTATAGAACATGACAAAAACAGGTTTTTTCGATTCTATTACAAGCTCATTCCAATTTGCATCATTAACATCCTTAACATTTTTAATCATATGCCTTCAAAAATGGTAAGCAATAAAAAGATTAAAAACTTTATTTAGATTTATTTTGATTCAACATCGTTACATTTAATTGATCTTATTTGATTCTTTTCTTTGATATTATGGAAAAGATTACAATTATTGAACATTCGAAAACCGATCTTTCAAACTCATTATTACTTGTTGCATTTCCAACAGTGGGTTTAATTAGTTCTATTGCCGGTCATCATATTGTACAATCATTAAAATTAAAAGAGATTGGTGCAATATTGTCTGATAAATTCATGCCAACTACAATAATACATGATGGAAAACCTTTACCCCCGGTTCGGATTTATGCCGGAAAAAAAATATGTGGCCCGGATGAATCATGTGATCAAATAGCAGTAATCATATCAGAATTCATGCCACCTTTTGATTTAATCAAACCATTGGTTGATATGATTCTTGACTGGGCAAAAGATAAAAAATGTCGTTTTATAATCGGGCTTGAGGGAACTCATGCTGAGAAAATAACTGATGATAAAACACCTGAAATATATGGGGTGATCAGTCAAAAATCTTTAAAGGATACATTAAAAAAGTATAATATCACTCAATCTAAAGAAGGGATGATCACTGGAGTATTAGGAGTGATGCTTTATACAGCAAGTCTGGAAAATCAAGAGGTTTTGTGTCTTTTAGCTCAAGCTCATTCATCGTATCCTGACTCTCGTGCAGCAGCAACGTTAATTGAAAAGCTTGATATCATGCTTCCTGGAATTAAAATTGATCCAAAGCCCTTGTATGAAGAAGCCGATCAAATCGAAAAGCAAATTAAACAATTCATGGAGCAATCAAAACCAACAGCACCTACTCAATCTGCAATCCCTCTTGGAATGTACCGATGAATGATCAAAAAAAACAAGTAGTATAAATTTGATTTATTGGTAGTAAAGGGATAGAGTATAGGTAATTAATAAGGTAAATGAAAGCTACCAGATTATGTATAAAAATAATAAAGTAACAATTCAAAATACATAAATAGATACTATTTTCATCGAAATGGACTCGAATGGTTGTTTAAAAAAATATTCAAAATTGAAGAACAAGCATATCAAGAATTTAAATAACAGGAAATCTCACCAGTGAGATACACCAATTATATGATAATGAGCAAGGATGTAACAGATCCAACATTGGCATTTGAAGATTTTTCTCATCCAAATTGTTAAAAGAAATGCAATAATTCATAAACAGTTACATGTTTTTTTTATAAATGCAACATGAAAAGTTAAATATGTAAATTTGTATGCTAGGTTCCAATAACCTTTGGCCCTGTGGTGTAGCGGTTAACATTCTGGCCTTTGGAGCCAGCGACACCAGTTCGAATCTGGTCAGGGCTGTAACCACGTCCCCTAAGTAAATTATGTTGAAATAACTCTTTTCCTACTTTGTAAAAATTTTTTTACTTCTCCTCACCGTTTTCAATCTTCAAGATTTCTATGTAACTAATTAAATTTATTTTCCTTAGAAAATTCATTAAATTTAATAGTATATCTTTCAGCATTTTTTATTGAAACCTGTATTAAATCTTCTATAAAATTTCCCAAATATTACTGAATCACAATAGTAATGATTGTTTAAATTAGAACCTTATGCAGTAATTAATAAAAAAACATCCAAAAAGGTTATATTTAATAAATATGTTCATATAATTGGATGAAGGGAAGATATAAAAATATTTTAATTGTTGTAATAATACCAACAATTATTTGGCTTGTACTCTTGAGTACATTACATTTAACTTCCTCAGATAGTATAGTAATTATAAGGGGAATAAATAGCCCATCAACAGAGATACCACTATGGATCATTAATATTGTAATATTGTTTGGTTATAGTGGGTCTATTTTAATCGGTCTTATCGTACTATACGAAAAAATTGTATGGAAGGAAATATAGATAATATTAGCCTATTAAAAAAAGGATTATGGATATTTTTAAGGCAAAAATTAATTTCATTTTGTTCGTAGAAAATGAGACATATATTTTACAATTAAATTAGATCCTTCTTTTGTGTTGCAATTAATAGTTTATATTAAAATACACAACAAATAGCACCCTCTATTAATTTTATCAAAACATTTATCATTAAGTGATTTATTTAAATAAGAGGCGAAACGTATACTCGATTTCAATTTCTGGAGGGAATAAAAGGATGAAGGCTACTCTTTGTTGGGAATATTTTAATTGCCCTGAAGAATATCGTGATAAATGCAGGGTATATCTTTCAAGAAGTGATAATTCTATGTTATGCGAAGGGTGGTTTAAATATAACCCAATGGTAGGTGGTCCTGCAAAAAGGGGGCCTTGTGCTAATTGTGATATATTAAAAAGTAAGTATCCAGAGATATGTTCTATTGGAAATGAATAACACAAATAATAATCTAAGAAATTTTTATTAGAAGTTGCATATTAAAAAAGATTCAATTGATAATTTGATAATAATTCTTTAAGTTTTTCATAATTGCACTATATTTGATATATAAGATTTAAATAATATTCTCTGTTATGCTCCTAAAATAACATTCGGAGTGATAGAAATGAGCGATAAAAAAGCTGATCTAGCAGGACCGGGAATTAGTACCTATGAGGAAGTTGAAAAGATACTCCCCTCAGATTATCAATCCTTGCTTGATAGAAATGCCACACAAAGAGCCCTTTGGGATGTGAAATATTATATTGAAAAAAATTTATGTAAAGAACTAAACCTTATGATGGTTACCTGTCCACTTATTGTTGATAAAGAAAGTGGGTTTAACGATATGCTTGATCGTGATGGGTCACGAACCCCTGTTTCTTTTCCATGCGGACTTGGTATAAAAAAACGTATTGATGCGCAAATTGTTCAAGCGGTTACAAAATGGAAACGCTTTGCACTAAAACAATATGAGATGGCTATGGGTGAAGGGCTTTGTACTGATATGCGAGCCGTGAGAAAAGATTATTTTTTAGATCATGATCATAGCAGTTTTGTTGGTCAATGGGATTGGGAAAAGGTAGTAACTAATGATGATAGAAATCTTGATTATATGAAAGATACCGTGAAAAAAATTTGGAAAGTACTCAAAGGTGCTGAAAAATATGTCCTTGATAATTATCCTGTTCTAGATAATCCAAAATATCCAAGTTTACCCGATAAATTAGAATTTATCCATGCTGAAGATCTTCTGAATACCTATCCAGATCTGCCAAGAAAACAACGAGAAACAAAGATACTGCAAGAATATCCTGCAATATTTATTATAGGAATTGGATGGCCGCTGAAGGATGGTTATCCACATGAGATGCGAGCAGCGGATTATGACGATTGGATAACAGAAACTATTACTAAAAACGGGGAAACATACCATGGATTAAATGGAGATATCCTGGTTTGGAATCATATAACCCAAAGACGTCACGAACTTACTTCCATGGGAGTTCGGGTGACACCAGAATCTCTTAAGAAACAACTTGAGATGAGCGATCAACTAGAGAGTTTAAATTACCCATACCATAAAATGATAATGAATAACGAAATACCACAAAGTATTGGTGGTGGCATAGGTCAAGAACGAACTTATATGCTTCTTTTGAAAAAAGCTCATCTTGGAGAGGTTAGTAACACCGTTTGGCCAACGGAGCTTAAAGAGATTTGTAAACAGAAAAACATACACGTTCTTCAATAAAGAAAATCCCATCATTACATGGGATTTTATTATTTTTATTTTTTTAGTTCTGGATTCATTCTTTTAACAAATAATAAAGGAAGAAGTATTGTTCTTTTTAAAAAGTTAAAATGATGGATTAATTTGTTTTCCAATTTTTCAATAATTCTTTTCCTTTTTCTGTTATAAACAAATGTTTTGATCTTCCTGCATTTTTTGATGTAAGAAGGTTTTTTTCTATTAGTTCTTTTATTCTTTTTTGTGATGTCACCTTAGAAATGGAGAGATACTTACAGATTTTCATTTGTGTGACAATTTTATTAATATTATTTTCCATAAAAACATAATTAAGTATTTCATACAGGTTTGTATCCAGATATACCTCAGTAATCTGTTGAGAAGGAAGTCTATCGAATTCTTCTTTCAACATAGAAAATTGTTTTGGGGTAAACATTTCTTTATTAATGCATATAATTAATATTGCATCATGCTGATTTACTAAATCATGTAATTTATAAAATCCTTTCATCATGGTTTCAAAATCATATCTTAATAAGAAATAATCTACTCTATTTATACAAATAAATGCATGTCTGTCTTTTTGTAAAAAATCTGCAATTTGATTGTAAAGGTCATCTAGTCCTTTTATTACTGGATATGTTGATTCTTTTGCATCTGATAAAAATACTATTTCTAATTCATCATGATGAATATTTTCCAATCCCTCTTTCACAATATTTCGAGTAATTAATTGTCCTTTTCTTCCATCTTGTATAAATCCCCATAGTATATTATTTATATATTCATTTGACTCGTTGATTATTAGATAACCTAAACCTGATGGTAACTGAGAATGAGCTATTTCTTTAGAGGTTACATCTCGACATATGAAAATAACATCTGTAATTTTTTGTTGTTTATTTTTAATTATTGAAGGAGATACGCGAAATAATCGTTTTGAACTGTATTTCGTACTAATCATAATATAATTAATTAATGCAGGTTTTTCTTTGAAAATAGCATTCAAATAATTTGATATCTCATCTTTGTTTTCAATCTCATGAAAACGACGTATATCTCTATCAAGAATTTGTTTTGGATTAATTCCAGTTATTTTATTTGCAGTTTCATTCCATGTTTTAATCTTATAATCAGATCCAACAGTAAAAATAAGCTCTATTGTATTATCGATGATTTTTTGTAGATATTCTTTTGTTCTTTTTATTTGATCATTTTGTATGCGGGATTCTGTTATATCTCTTACAATAATCAAAATCTCATTTTTTCCTTTTGGAACAATTCTTCCTTCATACCATCTTTCTTCATTGTTGATATGTATGGAATACTCTATTTTTTGTAATATTCTATAACGTAATGATTTTTTTATACACTGCATTGATTTTTCAGCTATTTCAGAAGGGAACACTTCCATGATATTTTTTCCAAGAAATTTATCAGGCGATTCATATAAATCTTGTTCTTTTGCATTATAATCTATAAAAAAACCATCTTCATCAAGAATAAACATAAGATCAGGGATTGCTTGTAATATCGCATCACTTTTCAGTTCGCTTTGTTGAAGCTTATCTTCAGTAAAAACTCTATCAGAGATATCTCTTGAATTGATGATTATTCCTTTTATAAGAAAATTATTCAGTTGATTATTACCAATTGATTCAATGTATCTATACGAACCATTTTTGTGTTTGACGCGATAGATGATTTTATTTGTTAATCCTGGTTTTGATTGTAATTGGTTAATATAAGAATTTACAGCTGCAATATCCTCCTTATGAATTAGATTGAACAGTTTTTTACCAATACGCTCATTTTGAGAGTATCCAAGGATTTTTGTTAAGGATGGGCTTTGATATTGAACAATACATTCTTTATCAATAACCGTTATAATATCGGTTATATTTTCAATTAGTGATAAAAAATAATGTTCTTGATTGAGTAATTTTTGTTCTTCATTTTTCATTTCATTGGTTATATCTTGAATATAAAAAGATACATTTGTAACCTCTTGATTAGCATCAACAATTGGTACACAAGATGTTTTCCACCATTTTCCTCGCTCATAATCAATAAATTCTACCGGTTTTTTTGTTTCAATCATACGTTCAATTTCATCTTTCCGTAATTCACCAACCGCTTTTTCAACGAAATCATAACCAGAGGTTCCAATAAGTTGATCTCTAGTTTTATGAAAAATATTTGCTAAATTTTTATTTATTGCAAGTATTTTTCCGTTATTGCTTGCAAGTACCATAGAACCTGGAAAATAATCAATTAAGGCGATGACATCATCTTGTTTCATTTTTATTGGTTTATTCATAATATCCCATTTTATAAGAGAAATATTACACGTCTACAATTATAAACTATATTTTTCATTTAAAATATTTAAATTTTTAATTTTTTCAGTAATATTTGCTTATTACATGCATCTTCATTATATAAACCCAATGAAAATAAATATGATATAAATATTTCAGGGTGATATGGATCACGGTAAAAAAGTTGCTACCATTCTATCTTATCTTCTATCACCTACCGCTGTTGGATTTTATGTCATTTTATTGTTATTGTTTTTTTCTATGAAATCAACTTTGAGTGTTGATGTTATTTTAACACTAATTAGTGCTATCTTTTTCCTATGTATCTTACCAATTATCGGAATTTTAGTATATGCAAGAAAAGGAAGGATAGATATTTGGGTATCTAATAGAAAAACAAGAACTCCATTTTATGCTCTTGCAATAGGGAGTTATATATTCGGAGTTTGTTGGTTTTATTATATGAATTTATATGAATTATTTGTTCTTTCTCTAACCTATGTGTTTGTCACTACAATAATTGCTATTATTAACCTTAAAACAAAAATAAGTTCACATTGTGCAGGTCTTACCGGACCTTTTACCGCAATGATCTTTGTATTTGGTTTTATTGCGATTCCTTTATTTTGCTTACTACCACCAATTATATGGGCAAGATTGAAGTTAAATGCTCATACTCATCTCCAATTAATTACAGGCTCTTTTATCGGAGTGATAGTGACTGGAGCAATATATTTCATTGTATATTAACCAAAAAAATGATTTCAATAAAATGTATAAATAAAAAGTTATTTTCATATATTATACATGTCCATTAAAGAAATACATGCAAAATCGATTCTACGTACGCATAAAAGAATTGATTCCTGGTTTATTTCCCAATATGGGATGAATTTATATCGAGGGTGTTTACATAATTGCGTTTATTGTGATGGACGGGCAGAGAAATATCAGGTAAATGGCATATTTGGTAGAGACATCGAAGTTAAAATAAATGCAATTGAAATTCTTAATCGAGAATTACGCACATTAAAAGGGAAAAAATCGTTTAGAAATTGCTATTTGATGGTAGGTAGCGGGGTTGGAGATAGTTATCAACCTATTGAAAAAAAATTTGAACTAACTCGGAAATCATTAGAGTTAATTAAGCATTATAAACTACCAATTTCGATTCTTACAAAATCTTCATTAATTGAAAGAGATTTGGATTTGCTTAAGCAAATAAATGAAAAAAATCGTGTTCTAATCAATTTTAGTTTTTCATCTACAAATGATGATATAAGTAGAATTTTCGAACCAAATGCATCATTGCCCTCTGAAAAATTACAAACGATAAAGAAATTTAAAAAAAATGGATTTTCAGTAGGAGTTTTCTTGCTACCAGTCATTCCTTTTATTACTGATACCATACCGCTGATGAAAAAAACAATTGAAGACTTCATTTCCATTGGTATTAATTATATCATATTTGGTGGAATGACTATAAAAAAGGGAAAACAAAAAGATTATTTTTATCAAACATTACGCTCATACTACCCTGAACTATTACCAGAATATGAAATAATTTATAAAAATGACAAGTGGGGACAATCAACACAAAAATATTCTATGTCAATTCATGAAACCTTTAACCTATTAATGAAAAAGAATCATATACCTATACGAATTCCCCCCTCTTTATTTAATGATATATTATATGAAAATGATACTGTTTCAGTAATATTGGATCAACTTGATTATCTATGCAAAATACATGGGAAAAAGTCACCCTATGGTTTTGCTTCCAATCAAATATCCCAATTAACCCAACCTCTTTCATCAATTAAATATAATTTGCAACAAATTAAGGGAGTTGGACCAGTTACGAAAAATATTATTCAAGAAATCTTAGATACTGGATCTTCGCAATATTATGAAAAACTTCTGTATAGAAAATAATTAGAGAGATGCTTATGAATTTCACGTTAGATGAAAAAAATATTGATGTCGAATATCTAGCAAAGAACGCAATGAAAGATATGGATTTATTGGAAAAAATAATTAAAGAAGTTCAATCAAAAAAAGATACGGTACGTTTTAATTGTCACCTGATTCTAACATATATTTCAATTAATAATCCAAAAATACTTTATCCCTATTGGAATGAGTTTAATTTTTTATTGAAAAGTAATAATAATTATCATAAGTTTATTGCAATTCATCTGTTGGCAAGCCTAACAAAGATTGATAAAGAAATGAAATTTGAAAAAATAGTTGATGCGTACTTTAACATTTTAAAGGAAAATCGTACGATGACCGCAGCACATATAGCAAAAAAATCTGGTAGAATAATTAAATCAAAACCACTTCTTGAAGATAAAATTACAAATATTCTCCTTAACATTGAAACATATCACAAGGGAAAACAAATTGAATTAATTAAAGCATCAGTTATAAGCGCATTTGATGAATTCTACGAGATATCAAAAAATAAAGAAAAAATAATGGCTTTTGTAAAAAAACAATTGAATAGTGAAAGCCCCTCAACTCGCAAATGTTCAAAAGAATTTTTATTGAAATGGAGTACGTAATAATCTTACTGTTTTTTCAGCTCATCATCAATTAATTTTTCAAGTTTTTTATCGATACCTTGCTCATGGGCAATTTTTTGCATTTGGGTTATGATGTCATCCCATACAACTTGTTGTTGTAATGCATAATCCCACATATCTAATCTCTTTGATCCATCAGAGTCTTTGAAATCTTTCATAAATTCTTCTTTACCTTCTTCGTCCATCTTATATCCCTTTGTTGAAATTATCTAGGCTTTTTTCTTCATCTGTTTCATTTGTTCTACTGTTGCAATTTCAGACATCTCAGCAAGGAGCTCTTCCCATATTCCTCCCTGATTAAGTGCAAAAAACCACATATCTAATTTTTGGTTTATATCTGCTTTTTTAAAGTCCTCGAGGAATTCTTTCTTATCGTCTTCGTTCACAATTGATCACTTTTCAATATATTTTTTAAAGTGATTAATGTATCATCCTGTTTAAAAAAATTTCTTTTTAGAAAAAGAGAAGTATTTCATGAGTACCGCAGGATTTTATTAGGAATAAAATCATTTCATGTATACTATGAATTATACTCAAGTAATCAATCTGCTTCGTTCAAATTCATCAGAAAAAAACATAGGGAATATGAAAAGGGTTAATATTCCCACATCAAATGCTTTAGGAATTTCTATTTATACCCTTCGAACCTATGCAAAAGAAATTGGCAAAAATCATAAGTTGGCTTTACAATTATGGAATAGCGACATACATGAAGCCAGACTTCTTGCATGTTTAATTGATGATCCTTTATTTGTATCTGAAGAGCAAATGGAACAATGGGTAATAAGTTTTAATTCATGGGATATTTGTGATCAATGTTGTAGTAATTTGTTTGATAAAACATCTTTTGCAATTAAAAAAGCTATTGAATGGAGCCAGCGAGAAGAGGAATTCGTAAAAAGAGCAGGATTTGTATTAATGGCATGTTTGTCAGTTCATAATAAAAATATGAACAATGATGAATTTTCACCATTTTTTGATTGTATTATTCGTGAAAGTAATGATAAAAGAAATTTTGTAAAAAAATCTGTTAATTGGGCTCTTAGACAGATCGGGAAAAGAAATGCAAGATTGAATCAAAAGGCAGTAGAAGTTGCTGAAACAATTCTACAAAATGATTTGAATACTACTAAATGGATAGCAAAGAATGCGTTGGTTGAGTTAACAAGTGATAAAATACAAAAAAGAATAGGAAACTAAATACATAACTAAAAAATAATGTGTTGAAATATGACAAAAAAGTTGGAATTAATAACTTTTGGTGCTGGTTGTTTTTGGGGTGTTGAAGCGGCATTTCAACATCAAAAAGGTGTTTTTCAAACTGTTGTTGGATATATGGGTGGGCATATTAAAAATCCATCTTATGAAGAGGTGTGTACCAGTAAGACAGGTCATGCAGAAGTCGTACAAATATCCTATGATCCTGATATCATTTCCTTTGATGAATTATTAGAAATATATTGGAATGTTCATGACCCCACACAAAAAAATAAACAAGGCTTTGATATCGGTCATCAATATCGATCAGTAATTTTTTATCATACTGATGCTCAAAGGATACTTGCTGAATCATCTATAAAAAAAATTCAGATAAATAGATTTAAAAATAAGAGGATTGTAACTGAAATAAAACCTGCTTCTTGCTTTTATCCTGCAGAAGCATATCATCAGCACTATATTGAAAAACAAAGATTTTAGGGTTATTCTTTAAAAAAAATTGTCAGGATTGTCTCTATCTTAGCTACTGGTTAAATTTTATGAACTTATTTAGAGCTTACCATCTGTTAAGATTTAATTTAAAACGAAGAAAATTTTATAATAAAAATACGTCTGTTCCTATTTAAATTAATATACTAGGAATATTCGCCTTTTAATTTTACGCCGTAATGATTTTATAATCTTACATGATATCAAAATAGGAATTAGGTGAGAGTCAGATACACACAATAATTATTCTAAATCTTTAATTGTTTAAAACCAATAGCGTTGAGAGGAAAAAATGACAAAAAAAATAATGGTTGTTGATGATGATAACGACATTCGTTTTACAATAAAACATGCTTTTGAATTCTACGAAAAAGATTATGAAATATTTATTGCCGAAAGTGGGGAACATTGTTTCCAACTTCTAAATGAGGGTAGAATACCAGATCTAATTCTTTTAGATTTGATGATGCCTGGTATGGATGGATGGACCGTTTTTGATAAATTAAAATCAAAGGAATCGCCTTTTAATAATATCCCCATAGTCTTTCTTACCGCTAAAAAAGATAAAGATTCGGTTGATGTCGGACAATTATTCGGTGAAGATTATATTGAAAAACCATTTGATTTTGAAAATCTTTATGCAAGAATTGAAAAAATTATCAATCAAGATATCAAGAGTGATTAGAAGAAAACAAGTTTTTAATTTTCATAATATATTATAACCTTTTTTAAAATAATAGATAGAATAATTGTGGTATGTTTAAATATAACTATTGTATACTAAGCTAAACAATAGGTGATAGTTCTGGGATGGGATTCACCAGTAGAATTATACCGTAAGGTATAGCAAGTAGGTCATATTATAAAAAATGATGATTTACCTAATGATTTTTCATTAATTTCAGATAGGATTGATAAACTCATTAGTTCAAATCTGCAACATAGTAACATGAATAATGCAAGCCATCTAAATGAGAATAATAAAGATTTAATAAACGAATCAATAACAACATCTCGTTTAATTCCACAAATAGACAATGATAATAAAATAAATTCCAAGAATGAGAAATCAATCATTAAATCCAAAGGAAAAACTAAAAAACAAACACCAAGGAGAAATTCAACCTACAAGACAGATGAATATATCCCACAGCATGCTTCTTTTGGTTGGAAAGGCCTTGGATATTGTAAAATTCAATATGATACCAATCGTAATGAATATATTTATAAAATTAGAGAACCTGTTTTAAATAAAAATGACCTTGAGTTAAAAAATAAGCTTATTTACTTATTTAGAATTCAAACAGATGTTGATGTTTCTCACATGACAACTGATGAGAAAAAAGAACATCTTTCTGAAATATTAGAACATATTATTCTTACACATAAATTAAAAATTGATGAGAAAGTAAAAAACAATGTTTTTTATTATATTTTTCAAGAATTTCTTGGATATGGGAAAATTGATTTACTAATGCAAGACACTGAAATTGAAGATATTTCTTGTGATGGACCGAATGTACCAATTTTTATCTTTCATCGAAAATTCGAATCACTACGAACAAATGTAATATTTGATAATTCAGAAGAACTTGATGATTTCGTGTTTAAACTTACTCAAATATGTGGAAAACAATTATCCATATTTGAACCAATTGTTGATGGTAGATTACCAGATGGATCTCGATTACAAGCAACCCTAGGTAAAACTGTTACTAAAGGCTCGACATTTACTATACGACGATTTAACGAAAACCCGTTATCACCAATTGATCTTATTGCATCAAACACATTATCAACTAAAATGGCAGCATATTTTTGGTTTGTTATGGAACATGGAGTTTCAATCTTATTCTGTGGCGGAACTGCAAGCGGAAAAACAACACTACTTAATGCGCTCTCTCTTTTTATACCACCATCATATAAAATTGTTTCAGCAGAGGATACTCGTGAAATAAATATTCCACATGAAAATTGGATAGCAGGAACGACAAGACAGGGATTCATCTCATCAGAACAATCAAAAACAAGCCATGAAATTGATATGTTTGATTTAGTAAAAGCAGCCTTACGGCAAAGACCTCGAGTAATAATTGTTGGAGAGGTGCGCGGTAGAGAAGCAAATACTATGTTTCAAGCAATGGCAACAGGCCATCTTTCTTATTCGACAATGCATGCAAATGATATGCAAACATTGGTACAACGTTTAGAAAATCATCCAATAAATCTTCCTAGGGCACTGATGGTCGCCCTTGATATCGTTGTTTTTGTTAAAACGGTTCATACCTTAGAAGGTACGGTTGCAAGAAGACTTAATGATGTTATAGAAATTTTAAAACTAGATCCAGAAACAAATCGATTGATAACAGTCAGTACTTTCTCATGGACTACAGCGCTTACAGATACCTTTAACCATAATCCAAATAGTAAAATCCTATCAGATATCATGGATCTAAGAGGATGGTCAAAAGAAACATTACTTAATGAATTAACTAGCAGAGAAAGAGTACTGGAATGGATGAAACAACAGGATATACGATCCTATAAAGAGGTTGGGAACATAATCGCTCAATATTCAAAAAATTCAACTGTTTTATTAAATAAAATTGAAAAGGAGATGCTATGAATTTTTTGGATTACACGAGATTTTGTAATAACTGTGTAGCAATCATAAAAATTAATAAAAAAAATAGAGATTATACTGAAAAAAATCTAATATTGGAACAAGCGGGATTAAAAATTCCTTATCAAGATTACAGGAACGTAAAAATTATTACAACCTTCTTAATTACCTGTATTTCACTGGTTTTTTCATTTTTTTTATTCAGCGTATTTTTTTCAAATCTTTCAATATTCTTTTTTACAATCATTCCGATAATATTATCGGTATTAACCTTTTCAATATTTCAGTTTCTTCCATTGGTAAATATTGGAACAAGAGCAAGAAATATTGATAGATTCCTTCCTTTTGCAGTGAATTATATCAATACCATGGCAAAAACAAATATTTCCCCAGTTGAAATTTTTCGGTCTTTATCATCAACAACAACCTATGGTATTCTAAAAGAAGAGACGTTAAAAATTGTAAAAGAAGTAGAATTAATGGGTGTTGATAATGTAACTGCATTAAAACATGCAATTGACCGATCACCGTCAAAAAAATTCAAAGGATTTCTTCAAGGATTCATTGGAACAATACAAGCAGGTAGCAACCTTACAACTTATCTCTCAAACATGGCAGAGTTTTATATGAAAGAAGACATGAGAACAAGAGAAAAAAACCTTGAATCACTATCATTGGTTGCTGAATTGTTTGTTGTAGCGGTTATCGCATTTCCAATTTTTTTAATTATTATTGTTACTGTTTTTGGTTTTATAGGCGACACATCACCGGCACCTTTTGAAATTCTGTTTCTTTTATCGTTTATTATTTTACCTTTATGCTATTTTGCATTTTATTATATGATTAGAACAACCTTGAATGAGGATTTTAAATGTGATTCTGAAAAATCATTAACTCTTGCTCAACACTACAAAAAAAATAAACCATTTTTTAAAGTCGTCATAACCACGTTATTGATATTATTGATGTTTTATATTATAACATATACAATTTTTTCATATGATTATTTACCATTCAATCAGTTCTATTGGTATGATATTCTGTTTATATCGATTCTCATTATCATCGGACCTTTAGGACTGTATAGCTATATAAAATCAATTAAAGGAAAAGAGATGCAGGAAAGATTTCCCGATTTTCTTGTAGATATAGGCAATTCGTTATCTTCTGGTATGAGTATTTTTGACTCTATTCAAGTATCATCAAAAGCAAATTATGGAAAATTAACTCCCGAAGTAAAAAAAATGAAAATCGATCTTTCATGGCAGATTCCAATTAAAAGTATTTTTACAAATTTATCGCTTAGATTAAAAAATAGCATCATAGACCGGACGATAATAACAATAAATAAAGGACTTTATATGGGTGGCGGGGACGCAGATATTTTCAAAGCGTTATCAAGGGAGATTAAGCAAATTAATCAAATAGATGAGCAGCGAAATATCCATATGACCATGTACTTAATGATTATAGTCATTAGTTTTATGGTATTTCTATTCATCATGGTTATTCTCAATAGCACCTTATTTTCATATTTCTTCGAATTTCAAGAAACGCAATCGCAAGCATTGGAAGGATTCCTCATATCAGTTGATCAAATAAAATTGCATTATTCTCTCTATTGTTTTACCTTTGTTCAAAGTATTGGATCAGGATTACTTGGAGGATATATGAAAGATGGGGCAATTTTTCCGGGTCTCAGATATAGCCTTGCTCTTGGATTAATTTCAATCATTTTATTTCAAATAATATTATAGGTCTGTGAAAAGAATGTCAATATGGAGAAATTGCGAAGGTGTTTCTGAAATTATTGGTACGATACTACTTCTTGCTATTTCCGTTGCCTTATTTTCATTAATTTTTATTATGGTACTATCAGAAAGTGATATTGTTTCCTCACCTTCTGTAAATATAATTGGGTATATTGATGGAAATAGTGTCGTTCTTGAACATCACGGAGGGGATTCGTTATCCATTGGCACAAGTATACAGATGAAAATTGGTGGAAATACATCAACATTGAATGTCACTTCACCATCACTTCATGATTATAATAATAATGGACAGTGGGATTTAGGTGAAAAATTTACGTATTCTACAGATATCAATGGATTACAAGTTGAAGCGATTATAGTAGATCAACCTTCAAACACCGCTCTTTTTTTTGGTGTCCTTCAAGAAGGAAATACGAACACATCTAGTATCTCAGGATCAATTAGTACTAATGTTGATTTAATACATCCCTATCAAATTACCAGTTCAATAAAAACAATAAGTGCAACATCTACTGGAACAAATCCAGATAACATCGCCTTATACTATAGATTCAGTAGTGATAATACTACCTGGGAGTCTCAAGTTAGTTCTATTCCTATTGTGGAAGATTTCTCTTATGCAAGAGGCAGTTATGGTACATCCTGTACAATTAATAAACCATCAGAAGTACAAGCAGGAGACCTTCTTGTTGTTATATGTACCACAGATGGTACTGGTTCAACATTAAGTGGTCCTTCTGGATTTTCTCCTTTAATTTCTGAATTACAAATTTATGGACAAACAACTGCTTCATGGTGGAAGGAAGCAAGTGGTTCAGAACCAAGTAGCTATACTATCTCATGGAGCGATTCTGAATCGTTTGTAGGTAGTTGCATATGTATTCGTGGAGCAGATACAAGCAATCCTGTAGATAGCTCAGGAAATTTGTATTATAATGGTAATTTCCCCGTAGTTTCTCCATCAATTACAACAACTGTTGACAACACCCTTATCTTAAGGTTCCACGGAATGGATGATGAAGATGAAGGGAGCCAATACACGGGTTACAATCCATATGGAACAACAGAACTGTATGCATATGGAAGTACAGGAAGTAATCATGAATGTTCAGGAGCATGTAGCTATGAATCACAAACAACCGCAGGTCCAACAGGGACTGCAGCCTGGACTTTTTTAAATTATGAAGGATATGCAGCATTTACGGTAGCAATTAAACCAGCAACTATCCAAACAGGGATAAATTGGACACAATGGTCAGATGGAACAAACCCTGATACAAACAGTCCTTGGACATGGTCATTTAACTTCCCAAATAGTACTGGATACTATGAATTCTATAGCATTGGTAAAAAAACAGGATTAACCGATGAAACCAGTCCAAGTGTTGCTGATGCGATTTGTAAGTATGAATAAAAATGAAACAAGAGATAGGAAATGTAATATGCAAATGGATAAAATAATCACAAGAAACGATATTGGAGTCGTAGGAATCGTAACTGCGATTCTACTAGTCGGCTTAGTAGTCACTGTTTTTTCATTAGTACAAACTACCTATGTGCCTCAATGGATGGATGAAATAGAAAATGATCATATGGATACTGTTTTTGCACAATTCACAGAATTGAAACATACCCTGGATATTCAAATGTATGAACCCTCATCCAATAGTATCCCAATTACAACTCCATTGACCTTAGGAAGCGAAGATATTCCATATTTTCTTTCTCAAAAATCATCAGGAAAATTAGAAATCCTTGAAAATAACATGCTCATAGAAATTGAAGGAGACTCTACCGAATCTCATCAAATTGGTACAATTGAATACACCTCACAAAACTCATACTTTACTGATCAAAAACACATCTATGAAGCAGGTAGTGTTATATTACATCAAGATCAAGGAACTCTCCTGGTTTCTAAACCTTTTTTATCATTAACCAATGTTGATACAATCAATATCAGTTTTACTGTGATAAATATTACAAGCATCAATGGAAAAACCTCAGCATATGGCTCTCATACCTGTTCTATTCTTACAAATTATTCATATTCTCAAAATTATACCCTTGAAAACATTACTGAAATTACCATTTCAACTTCCTATCAAAAACCATGGAAAGAATATATCAATTCAACATTAAATAATGGAGGATTTATAGCTAGCGAAGATTATACATTATCTCAAACATCTCAAGACATTATCCTAAATTTAGAATCCATGCCAAAAACAGTACATGTCCTTCTTACAATAATAACAATGAATGCACAAATTGCTCCTGGTTGGATAACATAAGTTTAATCGTACCTGCTAAATGCTTCCTGATCAGGATAAATTATTAACCCTTTATCAGTAATATTCATAGCCACAATTTTTTTCTCATGATTTGCTCCCCTCATTTTAAGAATTTCAATAGCGCTCTCTCGAACGTTATGTTTTCGAGAATTATAAAAAAAGATTACAGCATCAGCAAGGAAATCCTCTGCAGGGTTAGTAGAATAATTTGATCCTCGATCCATTGCTTCTGCAATTAAAAAATTAGTACTACCTAGTGTTTCAAAAAAACGAAACAGACGATCCAGATACATTCGATATTTTTGATGACCCCCTACAAATGTTGAAGAGATAGCTGTTAATGAATCAATAACGATAATATCTGGAGAATATTCATCTTGGCCAATAATAAATGGTTCTAGATCCATCGTATATTGTGTTGTCTCTTTTGCCATCATTGCTTGAACAGAATCTTTAGACGCATGTTCATCATAATAAATATCCGAGGTAAGATATCTGTTAATTTTGAGATTACCTGAATTAATCAATTCATCTGGATTCCAACCAAATTCATCCATATGTTTAATCAATCGTTTTGTTGATTCTTCAAAACTAATAAAAGACATTTTTTCCCTTTAGAAGCATGATATGATAATAATTGTAGACAAAAAATGGTTTTCCCTGATCCAGGTCCACCTGAAACAAGAACATTGGATCCTTTAGGAATTCCCTTACTCATTAATTTATCAAAACCTTCAATTCCTGTTTTTACATATTCAGAATCGTCAACAGAAGTAGGTGCTTTTGTTTCTGAAAAATTTTCTAATTCATGTTGGATATCTGTTGCAATATCACTTAAATTAAATGTATGGCTTTTCTTTTTTTTGTTCATTCTATCTTAATTGTCTTATCACAAAGATTTGAAATTCTTTCTTTAATAGCATCATCAGAATCTGCATCTAGAGATATCAAAAAGCCTGATATACCTGCTAATCTCATTGAAGTTATGAGCCCATGAATAAATCGTACAAAAATTTCTTGGTTATTATGAATTAGCATGGCGGTTAAGGAATCAACATAAAAAAATTTCTTTCCTTCAATCCGCTTTATTATTTTCTTAAAAGCAAGGGATATATTTGTTAAATTATAAACTGCATCAATATAGATTACATTGCCTACTTTTTCAAGTTCTGTTGATTGACTTTTCGAGATGCAATCTATGAAAATAATTCGATCTGTGTCAATACCTTTGCCATTAAAATTCTTTTTTAAGGTCGCATACGGTTTACTTGCAGTGAGGATAATGCCAACATACTCTTTCTCTTCAATAAGGTAATTAATAGCTTCATATGAAACCTCATCAGAAATTTCATTAGGACTATTAATTAAAACTATCCATTCATCTGGTAACGACAACAATTTATCTTTAAAATTAATATTTTCTTGCATATGTTTTATCAATCCTCTTATGATTTATCCATTATCCCATTATGGTATTTGTAAACCGAAACAAAAATGTTAATGGTACGCTGTATTAAAAATATTTCTGAAAATTTTTACAAAACAAAAAAAATATTATAATTTAATTTAATTCATTCATAAGTAAAATCAACTTGAAAAAAAACTAACATATTATATCATAATGATTGATTAACCCATAAAAATCGTGAAGCTAGATGGATGACAAGAAAAATTCGGAATTGTTAAAAAAAGCCATTCAATCAATATATAGAGTAGCCGGTAGAAGAACTTCTGAACGATTTGCCGATGATACTATTAAAGCAAGTCTAAAGACTCTTGCAAATAAATATGAATTTTTAAAAGATATTACCATTACCAATCAGGTTACAGATGATCTAGATAAAATTATTTTAATTCACTCAGATAAAGTCAACAGAGTTCAAAATCAAAGAATCGCAAAATCCATCGAATCACTTATACGAATGGTTTATGATGAGCTTAATGAAGAAGCAGGACTATATTTTATAACTGAACTTAGGGAAAATGCAGGTAAATTATTTTCTTCCATTATTTCAAATAGCGGTGTTGATTTAGATCAGATACAACTTGAACAACACCATGCTTTTGAGCGAAGAATAAAGAAAAAAAAAGGTAAAGAAGGAGGAACTGGGGAAAATTCTCTTGGCTATAATTGGAAAAAAGTATCATCATGGCAACATGAATCAGGAAGTAAATTTTGTACATTGTATGACTCAAATGGAAATGTGTTAGATCGGTTAAATTTAGACAGCATTATTCAAAATTACGTTGAGACTCTTTCTGGTGAAGTAACAGATGATCCTGATGCGTTACAGAAAAAAACAAAGATATATGAAAAAGAATACAATTTACTTGAACTCATGCATCAACAAGATATGGATGCGGATACTGCAATGAGGATTTTAAATGTTTCAAAAGAAGAGCTCATTTATATGATAAAAAAATTATCTAATATGGAAATGATTAAATACGTTTCAGATGACACCCTTGAATTAACCATATCTGGCACTGAGTATGTACAATCTCAACAAAGTCAATAACTAAGTTAATTGCAAATTTTTATATAATATATACATTTTTAATCATTGTGGACAAAACAATTCAAAAAAAACTAATAAATTTGAGATCTATTATAAAAAATTATGAGAAAGTTATTATTGCTTTTTCAGGTGGTGTTGATAGTACCTTTTTGTTAAAAATCGCATCAGATACAATTGGAAATAATTGTATCGCTGTAACTTTGCATACCCCTGCCCATTCCTTATTTGAAATGGATATAGTAAATCAAATCGCTAAATCCTTTCATCTAACCCCTCATATAATACCACTTGATATTACCAATTTTGACGAAATAATTAAAAATCCACCTGATCGATGCTATCATTGTAAAAAATACATGTTCCTAAGAATAAAGGAATTTGCAGAAAAAAATAATATCTCCTCTATTCTTGAAGGAAGTAATCTTGATGATTTAAATGACTATCGACCAGGATTAAAAGCATTAAAAGAATTAGATATTAAAAGTCCATTAATTCAAGCAGCTTTTACCAAACAGGACATACGAAAGATATCAAAAGAATTAGACTTACCCACCTGGAACAAACCAGCAAATCCCTGTCTTGCAACAAGGATTCCTTATGGAACCCCTATTACAAAAGAAATTTTATCAAAAATCGACAAAGCAGAAGAATTCCTATATTCTCTTGGATTAGCACAATTTCGAGTTAGATATCATAACACCATAGCTCGTATTGAAGCAAATAAAAAGGATTTTGATGTTATCTTTCAATCATCTAATCAGATAATAAAGCGATTTAAGGATCTTGGATTTAAATATATCACTGTTGATATTGAAGGATATCGATCTGGAAGTCTCAATGAGGGTGCCTGATATGGAAAAGATACTACAAGACTATAAAAAGGGAAAAATTGAGTTACAAGAAGTATTAGAAACCATTAAGAAATTACCCTATAAAGATATTGGTTTTGCTAAAATTGATACACATCGTGCTTTGAGAAAAGGGTTTCCTGAAACAATTTTCTGTAGAGGAAAAACCATAGATCAAATACTCAAGATAATGGAATCAATAGATAAAAAACAAAATATTCTTGCAACAAAAGCGAGTAGTAAAATATATGCAGAAGTGTTGAAAAAATTTCCAAACGCGCAATTTAATGAATCGGCAAAAACCATAGTAATTATTAATCAAAAAATTACAAAAAAATCTGGAAAAATTCTCATTATCACCGCAGGAACATCCGATATTCCTATAGCAGAAGAAGCAGTAGTAACAGCAGAGATGATGGGAAATTCAATTGAAAAAAGTTATGACGTGGGGGTTGCCGGATTGCATCGACTTTTTGATATTAAAGATAAAATTTTTGATGCGAATGTCATTATTGTCATAGCGGGCATGGAAGGAGCTCTTGCAAGTATCGTAGGTGGTATAACAGCAAAACCTGTTATTGCGGTACCAACAAGCATTGGATATGGAGCAAGTTTTCATGGTATAGCACCGCTTCTTACTATGATGAATAGTTGTGCTGAAGGAGTAGTTGTTGTTAATATCGATAACGGATTTGGTGCAGGATATTTTGCAAGTATTATTAATAGGTGATATGATTGAATACTGCATTTTTTGATTGTTTTTCAGGAATCAGTGGAGATATGATTCTTGGAGCGTTATTTGATTTAGGTCTTGATTTGACATATTTTAAAAATGAAATAGAAAAATTAGATATTTCTGATTATGACATTAAAGTAAAACGAGTTGAAAAAAATAATATTGCTGCAAAAGATGTGACCATTTCTATTGATGAGTCCAAACAACCACATCGGAGTTATGCCCATATCAAAAACTTGATTAATCAAAGTAATCTAGATGAGGAAGTTAAGAAAATAAGTCAAAATATTTTTTTAAAACTTGCAAAAGCTGAAGGAAAAATTCATAATAAATCCGTAGAAAATGTTCATTTCCATGAAGTTGGAGCAGTTGATTCTATTATCGATATCGTTGGTTCTGTAATTGGGATAAAAAAACTAGAGATGAGACAAGTTTTTTGTTCTCCTCTTCCCTTGGGAAAAGGCTTTGTCAACTGTGCTCATGGATTGCTACCTGTTCCCGTCCCTGCTACTGTTGAAATATTAAAAAATGTTCCGGTATATCAAACTGATAGAACACAAGAAATGGTTACTCCAACAGGTGCAGCAATTATTACAACAATAACAGATGGATTTCAAGATATGCCACCGATGAATATAAAAAAAATTGGTTATGGCTCAGGAAAAACTAAGAGCACCTTTCCTACCTTATTGAGAGTTATTGTTGGAGACTTAGAAGAATAAAGATAAAATGATATGGTTATAAGAGATTTCGTTCTTTTTTAATTCCACTACCATCCAACTCAAAATATTCTGATTTAGAACAAGGAATACAAAGACAGTTTGAATCATTCTTTATTGCTCTTGAACTCATAATATTTTCATTACATATTTCACATATAACACTTTCATGAATTGGAGCATAATCAGGAATGTCAACGGATAGGTTTTGAATGGTAAAAAGGTCATTAATTTTAATATTTACTATATCGAAAGAAATTTCTCTGAATGCTTCTTTAAGTTTTTTCGCATCTTTCTTATTACCTTTTCTTTCAGTAACAACTTTTTGAAACAGTTCTTGGACTTTGGGTTGCTTATGTTGCCACATCTCATTTGCTCCAGGCTTTACAGAAAGTCTTAAACCATGGCCATCTCTTTTTGACACGGTTACTGCTGTTTTTCCAAAATCCCTATAGATTAAGGCATTATTTCCAAAAGAACATCCAGTCACATATTGAATGCCATCACTGAAACAATTGTTTGTCTCTACTATCGCTATAACTTTTTCCATTCCATTAGAATTTATGCCTATTTCTTTCATAGCATATGCGCCTGCTAGTACCCCTAAACTTAATCCAGGACAATAATGTCCATGCAGCTCACCGGCTTTTAATAAAATCTGATTGTAATTATTATGTCTAATCCATTTGTTAATGTATGATCGAGGATTCGACATTTTACATTTTTCCATCAGTTCTATTTGCTTGTTTTCATCTAAAAATGGAGTATACGGCTTTATATCCAAAACAGGAGTGCCATTCAACGCATCTAGTCCTCTCACTCGTAATTTTCTTCCATTTTTTTCTAGTAATTCTACGGTAGTGATACCTATACCATTTGGTCTTCTTGGACTTCTTGAGGCAAATACTCCTTTCACTTGGCCATCAAAAATTGGCCCTATTAGATTATAATCCTTAGATAGATGAAAGCCAAAAACTAATTGGAGATACTTGCTTTCATCAATTCGAAATAATCCCTCTTCATATTCTTCATTAATGATGATGATGCTTTCGTTTTGTCGAATTTCATTAAGATCAGTTTGTAGATCAAATTTATTTTTTACAATACCTATTGGTGTAATCTCAATCATTTCTAATCACCATTTGTTTCCTCAGGAATGACAAAAAATCTATTAGAATCCATGATTAACTTAACCTTTACTCCATAAACTGATTCAATATTCTCAGCAGTAAGAACATCCATATTCCCCGATGCAAAAACCGTTCCTTTATCCAACATTACTATTTTATCACAATACCGTAATGCAAGATTCAAATCATGAATAGCTATAATAGCAGATACTTTTTCTTTTGTTTGTTCTTTTATTAAGGTTAAAACCTCTAACTGATGTTTTAGGTCCAAATTTGACGTTGGCTCATCCAACAAAAGAATACTTGGTTCTTGTGCGAGAGATCGACCAATAATAACTTTTTGTTTTTGACCACCACTCAGTTCATTGATATCCCGTAAAGCTAACTGTTGCAATCCTAATTTTTCAATCACATTTGCAACTATTTTTAAATCATTGGTTGTTGGCGCCCATTTAATGTAAGGTTTTCTCCCCATTAATATGGAATCAAAAACGGTTGCTGGAAAGCTTCTTCCATTGCTCTGAGGAACATAGCCTAATTTTTTTGCAACTTCTTCAGTTTTCAACCGCATTATATCTTGATTATCTAATAGAATGGATCCTTTTTGAGGTTTTAATGTTTGATCTATACATTTCAAAAGAGTGCTTTTTCCCGATCCATTCGGACCGACAATTGCTAGGATTTTTCTATCCCCTAAAGAGAAATTAATATGGTCTAGAACGGGTGTTTTATTATAACTAAATGTTACATTTTTGATTTGTAGCCTCACCAATATTGCCTCCCTCTAATTACTAAATAAATAAAAAGGGGTGCCCCAATAAAAGAGGTTAGGATACCAACAGGTAAAATAACAGGAGATATTACCGTTCTTGCAATTGTATCCGATGATAATAACAATATTGAGCCAACAATACATGAGGCTGGTAAAAGAAACCTTGCATCACCGCCAATTATTTTCCTAGCAATATGAGGGACAACAAGACCAATAAATCCAATTATTCCAACATAGGATACGATTAATGCAGTTACTAGTGATGCTACTAGCATTCCACCGATCCGCACTCTTTCGATATGGGTTCCAAGACTTTTTGCAGATTCCTCTCCACTACTTAATGAATTATAGTTCCATATATTATAAAAAAAATATGCAATAGATGGAAGAACAACGCCGGTTATTATTAATAACTCATTCCATGACACTCTTCCTAAATCACCAAAAGTCCAAAAGATTATTGAGGATAATTGCACATCGTCAGCAAAATATTCAATTGCTGTGGTTCCTGCTAACGCTAAAGATCCCAATGCTACACCGGTTAGAATCATTGATTCTGGAGTTGCACCTTTATATTTTGCCAAAATAATGATGATAAGAGTTGCCACTAATGAAAAAAGAAATGCACAGATTGTAACAATATATGGGTTGTTTTGTATTACTGCATCTATACTACTACTTTGAATCGATCCAGCACCAAGTACTACTATTGCAAACGCTGCACCAAACGCAGAGGTATGTGATATTCCAAGAGTAAATGGTGATCCCAATGGATTCCTTAAAATACTTTGCATTGCAACTCCTGAAACTGCTAGTCCCATCCCTGCAACAATAGCGGTAAGTACTCGAGGAATCCGAATTTGCCAAATAACATTAGATATTACATCGTCTCCACCATAAATCACGGTTTCAATAACCTTCATTAATTCAATAGGATACGATCCAATGCTAATAGAAATAAATACTAATAGTAAAAGAAGGAAAAAGGATGCTAGTATAAAGAGAAATTTTTTCCGAGTATGTTTCTTATATGACTCTACTATGTTTTGATTATCAATCATAATGCGTAATATCCCTTAATCGTTTTCACCTAAGGTAATTTTTTTAAATCCTCCAAACATGGTTTCCATATCTTTATAAACACCTTTTCCAACAAAGTTCTGATAAATTTCATCTGCTTTCTCTTCAACATTGATGTCTGAAAATTCATCTGGAAAAAGAACAGTGCCAATATAATACGCATTAGCAAGGACAGTTCCAATATTAATTGTATAAGAATTGTAGGGTATCACACCATAAAGGTTATTGTTCTCAATTGCAGTTACCGATTTATAAGAAATGCCTTTTACATCTTCAATTGATAACAAATAACCTCCTTCATCTATGAATATGATGTCTGGATTCCATTCAATCAGCTTTTCTTGATCGATAAAAGCATGATTCATGCCAAGTTCGTTAGCCACATTTATAGTATTAACAAATAAAAATGGTGCATATGTTGCTTCTGTAGACAATATTCCATGTGCACCTCTATGACCAATACCGCCAACATATGTTTTTAATTTTTGATCTTCAGAGATGTTTGCCGTTCTATCATCCAGATCTGTAATTATTTGGTTGATATACTTGATGAGTTCTTCTGCTCTATTGTTTTTATCTAATATGCTTCCTATCAATCGTAAAGCCTCAAAAAACGTATCACGACTATCATCAAGATCGCCATAATTTATAGCAACAACAGGTATTCCTGTTTTTTCTTGCAGCTCATCTGCATCTCCTGTGGTGGTATATGTCCAGAAGATTATGTCAGGATTTTGTTTCATAATAAGCTCTGCATCACCTCCATGTATTGGACCTATTAAAGGCAGTTCAAAAAGTTCAGGATGAGCAAAATTATAGGGTTTTCCACTTTCCAGTTCAACATCTTCAATACCAACAACCAAGTCAGTACATTCAAGATATACAAGCAATCTTAACGCTCCAGCTTCAATGCCTACAATTTTATTAATATCTCTAGGGACTTCAATAACTCTCCCTAGCATATCTGTAATTCCAATAGAATTTTTTATAACCTTTGTTCCTTGTTGAATACACCCTGTATTTAGAAATAAGGATATGATAATACAGCCGATAAAAATTATCTTAAGTCCAGGTATATTTATTTTCATACTAAGAGTCTCGTAACATTTTTTAAAATTTAGTAACACGATATACATATATTGTTTTTAATTGTTATGGTAACAAAAATTTTATATTCGTGCTACTAATATAGTACAATCGTGTTACAATGGCTGATAAAATAACTCGTTTTGGAGTTAGTATTGAACCTGACTTGCTGGAAAAATTTGATGCATTGATAAAGAAAGAAGGATATGCAAATCGCAGTGAGGCTATTAGAGACCTGATTAGAAAAAATTTAATAAAAGAAAAAAACAAAAATCCGGATGAAAAAGTAATTGGTACACTAACCATGATCTATGATCATCATGTAGGTAATCTGACCAATAACCTATTGAATATTCAACACGACCATAATGATGAGATTCTTACTACATCTCATGTTCATGTTGACCATTACAATTGTCTTGAGGTATTAGTTTTAAAAGGGAAAACAAAAAACATACAAGAACTTGCGGATTCAATAAAATCACTTAAAGGAATAAAACATGGAGAACTTGTCATCACGACAAGTTCACTATAGAATAAAATTTACGATTGAACCGCCGCATTTAAATCTTTTACAAATGAATCAACATCTGTTCCATGGACCGCAGCGATATCTTTAATTTTTTCAAATGATGCAGCAATACAACCAACACATCCCATATTATATTTTGCAAAAACATTAACGGTTTCAGGGTATTTTTCCAATACCTCTTTAATATTCATATCTGCTGTAATTCTATCCTCAGTCATGATATACACCTAACAAATTAATACTCGCAGATACCTGTAATTAGGTATTTAATATTTTCTTATAACAGATAAATTAGTTGCATACGCAACTTTTAAATACTATAATTTCAATCATAAATAGTTGCAAATGCAACTAATTTGCTTACCTAATAAACTTCGGGCAGTATTATGAAACAGCGAAAATCTATCGGAAGACTAATCTCATGCATCCATAGAAATACACACATCTATCTACACCATGAACTAGATAAATACAATTTGGGAAGTGGTCAACTTCACTTTCTTATATTATTGTACAACAAAGATGGCGTCAATCAAGAAACACTCGCCGAAACAATAAAAATAGATAAAGCAACCTGTGCAAGAGCAATAAAGAAACTTATGGATCAAGGTTTTATCACAAGAAAAAAAGATGTACATGACAAACGATCCTATAAGATTTGTTTAACAACTAAAGCAATAGAGTTGAAACCAACTATAAGATCAATATTAAAGAATAGTACGAAAGAATTGTTAAACGGATTTACAAAAGAAGAAGAAATACTATTCTTTGAATTCTTAGAACGAATATCAAAAAATGCTATGACCTTAACAAAAACAGGAGTAACTAATAATGGCTAAAAACCAGAATGATCAAGAAGTTCCAATAACAGAAAAACAATCCAAAGGATTAAATATTCTACTGGGGGAACCAAAAAAAGCAATCATCAAACTATCCATACCAATGATCATTGCCATGTCTGCCCATACTATTTACAACCTAGTAGATGCATTATGGGTCTCAGGTTTTGGACAAGATCTTTTCACAAATAACATCATCAATAATGTTGGACCAAATGCACTCGCTGCAGTAGGGTTTGTCATGCCTTTTTTCATGATGATTATCTCTATATCAACCGGACTTGGTATTGGTGGAGGATCAGCAATATCTAGAAGAATCGGTGCAAAAGACAAAACCGGTGCAGATAATGTAGCAATTCATACAATCATACTCATAAGTATCATTGCAACAATTTTTACAATAATTCTTTTCTTATCCGTTGAAAGTATATTTTCAGCAATTGGCGCAAAAGAAACTATGGGAATGGCAGCAACCTATGGAAAAATAATATTTACTGGAAGTATTTTTTTATTTTTCACACAGGTCGCATATTCAATTCTCCGAGCTGAAGGGGACGCCAATAGAGCAATGTATGCAATGATGTTTGGAGCAGGATTAAACATAATCCTTGATCCAATTTTTATTTATACCTTTGAAATGGGTCTTGCAGGTGCAGCATATGCAACCGTACTCTCAATGGCCATTACCTCCTTTGTTCTCGTTTATTGGTTATTCCTAAGAAAAGATACCTATGTTTCTTTCAAATTCAAAGATTTTTCTTTTAATAAAGACATTTTAAAAGACATTTTCAAGGTTGGTCTTCCTGCATCGATTCAACAATTATCAATGTCGATAACCATGCTTATCATCATAATAATTATCAACGTTTCTGGAGGAAATGAAATTGGTGTTGCAGCTTATAACACAGGCTGGCGAGTTGTTATGATTTCAGTACTACCGATTCTTGGAATAGCAACTGCCGTAACAACGGTAACTGGTGCAACATATGGATCTAAGTCTTATGAAAAGCTTAATACAGCATATCTATATGCTGCGAAAATAGGGCTGATTATAGAAGCAATATGTGCAATAGCCATCTTCTTATTAGCACCGTATATAACAGCAATTTTTACTACAACTGGTGATGCGGTACAATTAAAAAATTATTTAGAGACCTTTTTAATGATTACTGTCTTGTTTTATCCTGCAGCAGCAATGGGTATTGTATCATCAGCAATGTTTCAAGGGACTGGAAAAGGATCTTATGCCCTCATAGCAACTTTGCTAAGAACAATCATCTTAACCGTTTTTTTAAGTCTATTATTCACCTTTGTGTTCAATATGGGAATAACAGGTATTTGGTGGGCAATAGTTATTGCAAATCTTATAGGATCTACCATATCCTTTGGTTGGGGTAAAATGTATGTTAATCGTTTAAGAAAGCAAGGTAAAACTATTTGATATGGATGAGAAGAACCGGGCGGGATACATACCGGAGAGGAGAAAGAAAAAAAGAACCGTCCGGATAATCGATGTAAGGATAAGATATAATACCTTATATTTGAATGATTATTAAAGAATGTTGAAACTATTACCAATGATTAGCATACATTTCTAAAAACATAGAATAATAGAATGATTTTTAAATATCAAATAAAACTTGCACAAAGTAGGGTTTACTCATTTGGACCTTTAGCATATGATAAGTTACTGCTTTGATTTCAACACCGGATTTATGTATAGATGTATCAAAATTTTCGCCATAAATCGTTGAGGATAGCTGATTTTTTTCAACATCAATTGTAACATTGAATGCATTGAAAACAATATTTCTTGAACTATGAATAAATAATAACTCAGAAAGCCAATCTACAAGTAATTGTTCAATATCATCAGATTTCAGTTTAATAATATACTCTCCCTTCTCACCAATAACCGAAGAGTCGGTGATAATATCAAACATCCCTATTGCAGCATTTTCAAAACATTCTGAAATAGTTTTTCCATATGCTTTTATTCCCACATCAGCAGTATGATCGATGAATTCATATTTTTTCATCATATGATTCTGTAGTAAATGTTTATTAATATAAAGAGATACTCATTTTAGATGAAAGCCGGTGTTTTATTCTCTGGTGGAAAAGATTCGGTCTATGCAACATATCTGGCTAAACTAAATGACATTGATGTAGCCTGTCTTATAACACTAAACTCAGAAAATAAGGAATCATACATGTTTCATACACCATCCATTACAAAAGTTGAAAAACAAGCTGAAATGATGGATATTCCTTTGATCATATATCAAACAAAAGGGGAAAAAGAAAAAGAATTGAATGATTTACATCAAGCAATACGACAGGCAATAGACAGATATGATATTGATGCCGTTATTACAGGTGCTATTGAATCAGCTTATCAAGCATCACGGGTACAAAAAATATGTGACGAAGAACACATCGATTGTTTTAATCCCCTTTGGCAGAAAGACCAATTTGAATTACTACATGAATTAATTGAACATAAATTTGACATTATCCTTACCGGAGTTTTTTGTTATCCCTTGGGACAATCCTGGATCGGGCGTATGATTAATCAAGAATTCCTTACGGATGTGACCTATTTACATGAAAAATATGCAATTAATGTGGCTGGAGAGGGAGGAGAATTTGAAACATTTGTTTTACATTGCCCATTATATGAAAGAGCGCTTTCCGTTATTCATAAAAAAATAATCGGTAAAAGAAATGCTTGGTCCATGGAGATTGAGGTAGAATGATGCTTCTTATACAAATCCATAATTTACCTTTTCATTATTTTGAATTTGTTAAACCAATTGAATCTATTTTATCCGCACAAAATGTCTCTTATGAATCATTGCATTACAAAAAAGTATCAGAATATAGCATTTATGATGCGGAAAAAATAATTATTTGTGGGACCAGTTTAAAGGATAATGCCTTTCTTAACGATGTATCATATTTTCAATGGATTAAGCAATATAATGGATCAATTCTAGGGATTTGCGGCGGTATGCATCTTATTGGTTTAACATATAACGAATCATTAATCAAACAACAAGAAATTGGGTTACATTCTATTACCTATAAAAAAGAATTTTTTAAAGAACATGGAAGAAAAGAAGTGTATGAATTACATAATTTATGCCTTAAACCAAAGGTATTTACCATTCTTGCAGAATCAGAAAAATGTGTACAAGTTATAAAACATCCACAAAAACCAATCTATGGCGTACTTTTTCATCCTGAAGTTCGTAATAAAAACATTATAGCATCTTTTATAACATAAAAAATGAGATCAATATAATAAATAACCTAGTTGTCCCATTTGTTGAATAAAGAGAAAAAGACGTTGATCAATCTCTTTCTGATCTGGAAATTCCTTTTCTAATTCTTTAAGTATTAATGCAACTGTTGTTTTACCATCACATCTTTTCCATATTAGAGATCCAATGACATCCATATCTGCAGTAATCAGTTGTTCTTTTCTTAGCAATGAACAAAATTTCTTGCCAATGTTTGAAGTAAATTTAGGGACTTTTATATGAACTAGATTATTCTCATCGGAGTACCATTCAAAATCACTTCGAATTGGAGTGAACTGTAAGAATTCTTCCGCAGTTGGTCTTGGATCTTTTTTTTCCTTATCCTTCATTGGCAAATATTTCCCTCAGAGGGATATAGAACAAGAGAAGAGCAATAAATAACCACAGCAATAATCCAGGTAGCACCGGTGGGAATTCAAAGATTGATAGATTAATTCCACCTATAATAAGAAATGCAACAATAACACCCATCAAGGCTTCTCCTGCGATTAATCCCGCAGTCAATAAAAGACCCGTTCTTATAATCTTTTCCTTAGGCTTCACGTCAGTTTGTTTTATCGCAAGCTCCCATTCACTGATTTCTTCCTCATCAGATGATCCAAATTCTCTCTCGATTTTTTTATTGGTGAAATGTCGTACAATTCCTCCTGCAAAAATCGGAATTGCAAGCGTGAATGGTAAATAAATTCCAATAGCAACAGGAAGGACGGGCATATCAATAAGGATGAGAACGAATGCAAGAACCATTCCAGCAATAACAAATGGCCATACCATTTCACCGCCAAGAACACCTTTTACAATCCCAGACATTAAAAATGCTTGGGGTGCTGGTAGATTTGTACTTCCTATCTTATATGCTTGATCAAGAGCAGATACAACGAGCGCTAATATCGGTGCAGCGGCAAGAACGCCAATGAGTTCTGCGATTTGTTGATTTTTTGGAGTTGCTCCAATCATCTGTCCGCAAGTCATTGATTGCAGAACGTCCCCTGAAATTGCAGCAGCACAACAAATAACCGCAGCAATTAACACGGCAACTCCATAAGCACCAACATTTCCACTCATTCCAAATCCAAGGAGAATAAGAGAGGTAATTAACAATACGGAAACAGTCACACCAGAAATTGGATTATTTGAAGATCCTAAAAGACCCGCCATATATCCGGCAATAGCGCTAGCAACAAAAGCAAATAAAATTGCAAATATAGCCATAATTCCTGAAATTGCCCATTCGTTTGAAATATACGCATATAGTAAAAAAACAGGTATGGTAAGTGCACCAATCATTAAAAAGACCCATTTGAAATTTAAATCCTGATCGGTTCGTTTTTTGGCATCAACTTGCCCTCCTTTTAAACCTGCAACGGCTTCTTTAATTCCCGATGCAAGATTATTTCGGAGTTTAAAAATAGTCCAAAGACCACCAACAACCATTGCGCCAACACCGATGTATCGGATGTAGTTACCCCATATTTCATAAAAACCCCAAATCTTACTGCCAATCTCCAGGTTTCCGCTACCAAATGCTAATGCTTCAGTAATCTGTTCAGCCCCGATAGGGCTTGGAATTCCTGTTGCTAAAGCAATAAGTGGTGCAAGAATAACCCATCCTAATAATCCCCCTACAAACACATAGGAAGCAATTTTTGGACCTATAATCCAACCAACTGCGAGGAGAGCAGGAGATGTTGCAACCCCCCCATACAACACTCCTTCATTTTCTCCGCCCCCAATATTAAATTTTCCTATGCTAACAATATGTTCAATTTTGCCTCCAAAAGCATGTAAAGCGACTTGACCAAATTTTAAAATTGCTGCTAGGGTAACACCGATCATAAGCCATATTCCGCTTACTGACCCTCCTTTCTTAGGAGATCCATCGCCAACCGTTGTGGTTAAAACAGCAGCAACTGCCACACCTTCCGGGAATGGCAAATCAGTTTTAATAATAAGTGCACGTCGAAGGGGAACCATCCATAAAACTCCCAGCATTCCACCCAACGCAGCAATCAATGTTGTTTCTAAATAATGAATTTCGCTCCAGGTTCCAAGAAGAACTATGGCAGGTATAGTAAAGATAACTCCCGCTGCAAGAGCCTCTCCCGCAGCAGCACCCATCATGCCAATATTTACTTCAAGGATAGTACCTTTTAAGGGTTTTAGTAATGCAAATGCCATTACTGCCCCAGGGATAACAGCTGAAACAGTCATTCCAGCATATAATCCAAGATATGCATTTGCTGAACCTAAAATAATTGCAAGAAGAGCTCCAACTAAAACTGCTTTAACGGTTAGTTCCGGAATTTTCTTACTTGCAGGGATAAACGAATTAAAGTTATCTCTAGATGACATCGTGTATTACCAAATTCTAATAATATATTTCAATATTTATAAAACCATCGGTTTAAACTAATATTTATATAAAATCTAATATATAACTAATTATCCTTAAAGCCACCTAACAATTAATTTTATTATAATATTAAATTAAATATCGATTGGGTAGCGGGTAATTCCCGCAATCCCATTAAAAGCAGCATAAAGAGAATCGCCTTCTTCACTATTCTGAGAGATAAGATACACCGTCCCACCAGAGCTTTCACAAAGATCAGACAGTTCATCAATCAAATCAATTTTACTAGTAATTTCCATTTGTGTTGGCGTTTCACATGCAGAGCAATCAGGTGGAACAAACTCATCTAAAACCGATTCAGATATCGTTTTTTGTTCAGAATAGTTACAGGTGTGACATGTTAATGTTATTCTATATTTTCTTAGATTTTCAGTTAATAATAATGTTTCAACAGCACCCATTTCCAAAGCTCTTCGGATTTGCTCTTCACCATACAATGCAAGACTATCATCCCCCCTAGTAATTTGTTGTAAGAATCGTTTCATTACTCTCTTTTCCTTTGAAATTTTCAAATCAGTCATCGTTTCTGACGCAACACTTACAAGCTCTCTTAAACCAAACTCATCGGTATACCCTGTATCAAAAACATCAAGAATTTTATCCTGTATTTCATAATGAAGATATTTCTCATCAACAAAATATTTTTTTGTTGGTCCCGGGCCGCCGAAAAAAATACCTTTTATGCTACTTTCCGTTTGAAAAATCTCGCTAATTTTTTCACCACATCGCTGAAACCATTCGTGAGCTGCAATTTCTGTAAGTCGTTCAAAACGACGTTGAGATTGCCCACCACGACCATGTTTTCCTGGAACCTGAGACGTCATATATTTAAGAAGTTCAATCCTATTTCCTCTAAGAATACCAACGGTACATTCACGTCGATCAATAAGTATTAAACCGTATATCTCCTGTTCGGATAGCATGTCTTTTATAGGGTCAAGGTAAAATTGAGAATCACATCGATATAGAAATGTTTGAATGGGCATAGGCGGTTCAATAACATATGCAACCATAGTTGTTTGATCGCTACCTATGCTTTTATGACCTACAAAAAAGACAAGGCCATTTTCTGGTAATCGACGAAATGTTCTCAATCTACTGAGAATTGACTCAATCGCAGATAAAACATTTTTTTTTGTTGTTTTTGATTTAATATTTTGGGATTCCGAAAGTTCATTACGTAAATATGAGGTTACATCATGAATTTGTTTTGATGGTGGAATATAGAGTGAAATTAATTCAGTATGCTTTCCTTTGCATTCATGTAATTCTTCTAGTTGACGTTTTAAATCATATTTTTGTCGTTGTGTAAGATCACTCATATTTTTTACACCACTTGCATCTCTTTTTCTATTTCATTTTAATTTACATACATAAAGATTACCTAAAAAAAGGTAATCTATGAAAACATACTATAAATGGACAGGTTCTCCTGTTAAAGGAGTTATTACTTCTGCAAAATCTCGTAATGGTCCTGCTAATGCATCTCTATGGTCACTATGCATTAGAATAATCTTTTCAGGATTGCACCTTTCGGCAAATGAAATTAATTCACTATGACCCGCATGACCTGAAAAATCAAAATAATCAACTGCGCAATTAACATCTTCAACAACACCAAAAAAATCGAGTTTTCCTTTTTCAACTAACATTCTGCTATTGGTACCTTCAACTTGATATCCTGTGAGAAAAACAGCACTTTTTGGATCATTTTTCAATTTGCTCATATAATGAAGTACCGGACCTCCATCCATCATCCCGCTAGATGTTATAATTACATCTGCATTTAAAGCTTTTTTACGACCTTGATCCGAGTGAACGAGGTTGACTTTATTCATTGCTTTTTTAAATTCTTCAGGACTTTTTAAATATTCGTGATATTTCATGTATAATTTTGCAACTTTTCTACCCATGCCATCAAACCACATATTTAATCCCATTTTCGAAAGCATCATTATAATTTCTTGGGATCGAGAAACAGCAAAAGCAGGTAAAACCACTACCCCCCCGCGGATTATGACTTCATCGATTTTATCCCGAAACTCTTTTTCAAGCTCCCCTCTTTCTTTTGGATGTTCTCTCCCAGCATAGGTTCCCTCCATACAAAGAACATCACAGGAAACAGGTTTTGTTCCATTTACTAGATAAGTATCAACCGTATTAAAATCACCCGTGAATAGAAATCGTGATGAGCCAATAACTTCAATCATAACAGAACCTGGAATATGCCCTGCATCATGAAATCGGAACTCTAAACCATCACTTTTTATGGATCCCTTAGCTCTTATATCTCTATAATGATCTTTAGAACATTTTATATCCTGTTGAGTATAAGGCGGTGCATATCCTTCCATTTTAGCAATTTTTAATGAATCTTTATGAAGTAAATTTGCGATTAAATTTGATAGATTTGTCGTATAAATTGGGATATTGCCCCCCTCACATAACGCAGGAATCATTCCTGAATGATCTAAATGAGCATGTGATAAAAAAACCATGTCTACTGGTGGTGCAGGTAAAGGAAGTGTCGGTGGTTTACTTGGAGTCATGCCATAATCAAAAAGGATTTGTTTTCCGTTTGTATGAAATAGCATACCCAGACTACCAACTTTATCACTGCCACCAAGAAAGCGTATGTCAATATCGTACTCCATATTTTATCTAATCGGGGAAAGAAATAATACTTGATTAATGTTTGGTATTACCATCAGATGGTTTAACAATAAGAAGTGAACCATCCTTTTTTATGATTTTTACTTTTTTATTCTTTTCAATGGCTTTTTCTGATTGTGCTTGCCATAACTCTCCTTTGAATCTAACATAGCCTGCTTCATTGGGAGTAAGAGCATCAATAGTTTTTGCAATCTCTCCTTTAAATTCTCCTACAGCTTTTTTTTTCTTTCTTATTTCTAATATTTTATAGAGTAAAAATACAAAGAAAATGCTGACAAGAATTCCAGTTATTATAATTATTAATATTAAATTATCTATCCAACTCATAGCAATCACCCATTCTCTACTCGAATATGTAGGAATTAAAAAGATGCTTCCTACGATAAAGCATATCATTCCGCCAACCCCAATTACACCAAACCCTGGTGTAACAAATAATTCAATAAAAAGTAATATTCCCCCTATAGCAAGGAAAATAAGACTTAGTTCTGATATTGAAAAACCAGATCCAATTAAGGATATAAGAATTGCAATAACTCCAAACACTTCAGCACCAAATCCAGGCGAAGATAATCCAAAGATTAATGCAAAAATACCAATCATAAAAAGTAATGATGTTAATATGGGATTAGATATAAATTTTATAAACTCCACTTGAAATGAAGGGGAAAAATATTGCACAGTTGCATTTGCTGTGTGAAGCGTGATACTTCCTTCTGAAGTGGTAATATTTGCACCATCTATGCGGTCCAATAATTCGTTGATAGAATTGGCTGAATATTCGATAACTCCTTCTTGCAACGCAATACTTGCATTTATATTTCTGTTTTGTGTTATGAATTCTTTTACAAGAGTCGTATTTCTTTTATGAATGGCTGCTCGCTCTTGCAACCATGAGACCAGTGCATTGATTGTTTTTGAATCATTGATTGGTCTTGTTCCTTCAATACTTATTTCAACTGGTTGACATGAGCCTATGATGGTATTATCTGCCATTGCTGCAATATGAGCACTCATTAAAATAAAGGTCCCTGCTGACCATGCATAAGCACCTTTTGGATAGACATATCCAACAATGGGCAAAGAACTGTTTTCAATAATATCTGCTATTTCAAAAGTTTCCTGTAAGCCTCCACCTGGAGTGTTTAATGTTAAAATAATTACATCATGGCTTTGTCGTTCTGCTTCTTGAATTGCTTCTGACAATATCTCAACAGTAGCTCTATCAATAGTATCATTCATTTCTACTACTAATACCGATGATTGTGAAGCAGCTATGCTATTGCATAATAATAAAAAGAGAAAGAAAAAGATGAATAGTTTTATGCGTGTCAATTTCATTTCTTTTCCTTTGTTACAGCTTTTGCTATTCCTGCTATATTTCCAATAGTACTTCCAGGAACAACAATCAGATTTCCCTCACGAGCTATTTCCGAAAGTGTTTGCAGTTCTCTTAAGCGGATGGCAACAGGTGCTTTTTCATATAATTCTGCTGCTTCAACCATTTTTTTAGATGCTTGAAATTCTCCATCAGCAATGATAATTCTTGAACGTTTCTCTCGTTCTGCTTCCGCTTGTTTAGCAATCGCTCGTAGCATGGAATCGGGAAGAGATACATCTCGGATTGTTACTGCTGATACCTTAATCCCCCAAGGATCAGTTGCAGTATCAATGATTGTTTGAAGACTTTTATTTAATTCTTCTCTATTAGAAAGTAATTCATCTAGATCTTGTCGTCCGAGAACATCACGAAGGGTTGTTTGTGCTTGTAGACTCGTAGCCACATCATATCGCTGTACTTCAACAACTGCTTTTTGTGGATCGACTACTCGGAAATAAACCACTGCATCAACGTCAACAGTAACATTATCTTCAGTTATTACCCGCTGTTTCGGTACATCTATCACTCGCGTTCGCAAATCCATTTTTATTATATTATCGATAATAGGGATAATAAATACCAGTCCCGGTCCTTTTATTCCTTGAAGTCTTCCCAACCGAAATATGACTATTCGTTGAAATTCTGACATAATTTTTATTGAACTCGATAATAATATTACTAAAAAGAGGAGAACAATAAAGGCTATTATTTCCAACATATTTTCTTCACCTGTGGTTAAAAACCAATTCTATTTTTTAAGTGTTTCCGTTAAAAAACATAAAAATGTGTCGATATATTGCAAAAAAAAGAAATTAATGAAAATGATGAAAAAATTTATAGAGTAAATATAATATATTTAATTGGGGGCAATATGACCTATAAATTAATTTCATTAGCAATACTCCTTCTTCTTTTCACCTCACCTTTAGGAGTAAGTAGTAGTTTAAATCAATTTGATATCAGTAATTATTCAATACAAAATTATAATGAAAATAGTTCAAATCAACGAACGTATCATACTTGTTCAAATTCCAAATATTCTCCGGATTGTCTCGATTCAATAGATGCCAGTCTATATCTTGAAACAAAAACATTTCAAATAAAAAAAGACGACTATTATATCCAATCAATTGATAGCAATCAGGAATTAATCCATATTGAAAACTGTGGTTATTTTCATCAACCAGGATTGCCCATTCTTCCCATGAAAACGATGCAAATCCTGTTACCGAAGAACAGTACCATTGACCATATAGAAATAATAAATAGTGGTACTGAAAAAATTGCTTCATCAGTTACTCTGATAAGGGCTCCGAGACAATACCTATGGAGCATAAATGAAACGCCATATCATACAATATCAGACAAACTAATCGAAGAAAATATACGAATTACAACTGAAAAAGAACTATTCCCAGGAATAACCCATACCTATGTTATCGGAAAAAACAACGATCATACAAAACTAACGATACAACTATTTCCAATACAGTATAACATACAGCAAAAAGAAGTCATTTTGATATCAAATGGAACAATAAATATTTATTACACGTATGAAACTAATGAAAAACCCGCTCATGCAATTACAACAACATCGGCAAAAAATATCATCATAACACCTCTTTTATTTTATCCTCAAGCAAAAAAATTAAAAGAATTCCATGATAGCAAAGGGACCCCAACAATTGTGGTAAATACCTCCTGGATTAATAGAAATTTTGAACCAGTCGACTACCCTGATGTGCAAGGATACAAAGATTTCAATATATTCCAAAAAATAAGAAAATACGATGATATACTTGCAAGGAAAATAACAGCCTATCTACAAAGTCAATCTGCAAACTCAAATTTACAGTTTATAACACTATTGGGAAATGCAAAATATGTACCTCCAAGTTATTATTTTGGAGAACCCGGCTATCCTGTTCCAACAGATTTCTACTATGGTTCCCCCGACCTTGATCTTGTAACTAACTATCATATTGGAAGATTACCTGTAAACTCTCTTTTTGAAGCAATCAAGATGGTTAATAAAATTATAAACTGGAATCCAACATCAGAACAAATGGACCATGTGGCGGTTGCAGGAGGCATCCCATTTGCTTCTTCGTTTATTATTGGTGAACTTATTACTACCGATTCAATCAATCAAGGTAATTACAATGGATTACACGTTGATAAATATTTTAGAACAGATGAAAAGTTTGAGGCAACTGATGTTCTTTCAACGCTAAAAGGAGATTATGGATTGCTCTATATCATTTGCCATGGGAATGCCAAACTCATTGCTTGTGAAGAAGGACGTATTTCACCAACTCGATTGCAATTACTTCCAAAGACAACCAATACACCAATAATTTCCTGTATTGCATGTAGTAGTGGCTCATATGATACCCATATCATCAAGCAAGGACGGAGTCTTGATAAAACATCGTTTGCAGAAGCGGTGCTTCTTTCAAAAGGAGGGGGCATTGCATATGTCGGAGGCGCTCGAACCAATGATGGTTATCCTCTACTAACTCTTAATAAAGGGCGAGTAGAAATCTTTAAAGAAACCTATATGGCAGGATTATTGACCTATGTGTCAGAAGCATACCATCAGGATTATTCATATCTTGGTGAGTTAGCAACATTTGCCAAAGAAACATATATTGAAGAAAATGCTATGAATGATTTTTGGAATCAATATCATCTCTATGGATTCGTTTTACTAGGCGATCCTGCTTTACAATTACCCAATCGAAATAAACAGCAAACATCATATGATCAACCCCAGACGTATCCCTCATCTCCCGTTGGATACAAACCATATAATGAGTATGATTATGAAGGATCTCTTCTTTTTCAAGCAATCGATGAAATCACTCAATTTATAAGTATGACCGATTCGCCCCTTCTTACGATAAAACAAATAAATATTCAAAACCCACTAAATCCACAGATTACAAAAACAACTCAAGATACATCAGCAGGAAAAGCAGCAATAGTATTTACACCAAAGAAAAGTGATTTTTATCTATTGAGAACAGAAACTCTTGATGGAAAAGAGGATTGGATATATTATGAACCAGTACGGCCTGTTGATGATGATTATAATCCATCAACACCTGGCTATGATGTCACCCGATGGATCAGTATTCAACAAGCCATTAACGCTGCAAATCAAAATGATATAATCTATGTTTTCAATGGAACCTATTATGAAAATATTGTAATTAATTCTCCAAGAAATCTTATTGGTGAGCATTGGAAAACAACCATTATCGATGGACGAGGAAATGATGATGTTGTCACAATTACCTCAAATGAATGTCTATTGTCCCAATTTACCATTCAGCACTGTGGAAACATGCCTTTCAATGCAGGAATTTCAATTGCCCCATCAATAACATTAAAAGATCATCAAATAGGAATAATAGAAAATCATATCACCAATAATAAAAACTGTGGTATGTATATTACCAATCTGCATGAGCGATTTTCATCAACCTTAAACATCTATAAAAATAGTTTTTCAAACAATAATTATGCGCTCTATCAAAAAGATAATTTAAACGATGTGATAATCAATAATAATTACTTTGTTGCAAACAATTATGGCATATATATGAGCAAGGTACACAATCAAGATTTTACCAGAAATTCTTTTGAAAATAATTATGTTGGTCTTTTTATGAATCAAGTAAATCAAATACAAATCATCCATAACAATTTTATTGATAATACACAACACTGTCAATTTTCTCAGACAGATTCACTAGAATTTGACAATAATTTTTGGGATGATTGGCTTGGACTTAAAGTAAATATCCCTCTCCCAAAACTTATCAATGGGTATCATACAAATGAGCAAGATGTATTCTCCCAAATCAAATTCGATAAGCATCCATCAGATATGCCGTTTGGTTAAAGATCAATAGGTTGTGCAATTTTATTTATAAATTAATTATCTTATACGGGACATAGTCATCCTATTTTGTTAAAAAACTTTTTATCTATTCATTTGTTTAACCATCTCTAACATGAGTGTGATGGTGTTTTATGTCTGATATCAAAAAAATTGTAGCCCGGGAAGTTTTAGACTCAAGAGGAAATCCAACAGTTGAAGTAGATGTTATAACAGAAATGGGAACATTCAGAGGTATGACACCAAGTGGTGCAAGTGCTGGACAACATGAAGCACGAGAATTACGAGATAAAGACGGAAAAAGATTTCTTGGTAAAGGAACGTTGAAAGCAATTGAAAGTGTCAACAAAAAAATCAGTCCAAAATTAATTGGAATGAATTGTAATCACCAAGAAACTATTGACAGCATCATGATAAAACTTGATGGAACGGCAAACAAGGATAATTTTGGTGCTAATGCTATTCTTCCAGTTTCAATGGCTATTGCCAAAGCAGGTGCTGCATCAAAACACATTCCATTATATACCTATATTGCCGAATTATTTGGCGTGCTTCCACATCTAATGCCAGTCCCCATGTGTAATGTGATTAATGGTGGAAAACATGCAGGACAAGAAAATTCTATTCAAGAACATATGCTTATGCCAACTGGAGCAAAAACGTTTCGTGATGGCATTAGGATGATTTCTGAAACATATCATCATCTCCAAACCATATTGAAAAAGAAATATGGAGCGGGTAGCATTCTTATTGGCGATGAAGGTGGTTTTGCACCGTCTCAACTAAAATCAGTTCACGATCGATTAGATATCATGATGGAAGCAGTAAGTGCTGCTGGGTATGATGGAATGATGAAAATTGCATTAGATCCTGCATCAAGTGAATTTTTTTATAATGGGACCTATAAAGTTGATGGGAAATCATATACCGGCGGAGAAATGGTAGATTTTTATATCGGTCTTTGTGATACCTATCCTATCATCAGTATAGAAGATGGTCTTGCTGAAGACGATTGGGATGCATGGGTTGAGTTGACAAAAAAACTTGGTACGAATGTCCAAATTGTTGGCGACGATCTTTTTGTAACTAACACCAAACGCATCAAAAAAGGTATTGAATTGCAAGCAGCGAATTCAGTATTAATAAAATTAAATCAAATAGGAACCGTTACAGAAACATTAGATGCGATTAAAATGGCCCATGACCAAGGGTGGACTGCCGTTGTGAGTCACCGAAGTGGTGAAACAGAAGATGCATTTATTGCAGATCTTGTTGTTGGAACAAGCGCAGGACAAATTAAAACTGGTGCCCCCGCTCGTTCTGATAGAAATGCAAAATATAATCAACTTCTCCGTATTGAAGAACATTTAGGGGAAGAGGTTGCTGAATATCCTGGAATTGATTTTAGAATGGATCATTTAGCGTAAATGTTTTTACCATCCTATTGATACTCCTTCTGGGGTTAGCTTATGAAAATCCTTGTTACGGATAAAATGGCAAATGAAGCAATACAGGTTTTAAAAGATGCAGGTCATGAGGTAACATTTGATGAAATGGACCATGATACGTTGCTTGAAGAGATTGCATCATATGATGCACTAATGGTACGAAGCAGGACGAAAGCCACAGAAGATATTGTGACTGCTGGTGCAAAAGGGAATATACAAGTGATTGGAAGAGCAGGTATTGGCGTCGATAATATCGATATTCAAAAAGCTGCAGATCTTGGTATTAAAGTAGTGAATTCACCAACAGGTGCAACGATAAGTGTTGCAGAACTTGCGATTGGCCATATGCTTTCACTTTCACGATTTCTTACAAAAGCCGATGTTTCTATGAAAAATCATGAATGGATCAAGAAACAGTTGAAAGGAAATGAATTACATGGAAAGGTACTGGGGCTTATTGGGTGTGGAAATATTGGCAAAAAAACTGCTGAATATGCACAGGCATTTGGGATGAGCGTTATTGGATATGATCCATTTATTTCAAAAGAGGATATGGCAAAAGATGCCATTATAAAAAAAGATGAAGTCAAAGAGATCATGAAAGAATCAGATTATATCTCTTTACATATTCCCCATATTAAACAAACCCATCACATCATTAATAAAGAGATGCTGTCACAAATGAAAAAAACAGCATTCATAATCAATTGTGCTCGTGGTGGAACCATTGATGAAAAAGCTTTATATGAATCATTAAAAAATGGTGAAATTGCTGGAGCAGCCCTTGATGTCTTTGAACAAGAACCGCCTAAAAAATCACCGTTATGCACACTAGATAACGTCGTGATGACCCCTCATATTGGTGCGAGTACAAAAGAAGGACAAGTACGAGCGGGAACGATGTGTGCCGAACAGGTTGTCAAAGTGTTAAATGGGCAAGAGCCTGATTACTGGGTAAATAAAAAAATGATGGAAAAATAATAGAGAGATGCTTGAAGAAAGATGGATAATTTAGAAGGTATCATTGATAAAATTGAAAAGCAAATCAATGACAAGGATGAGGCAAGAGAGAGGGCACTTCGATTCTCAAGAACCATTATTATTACTTGTAGAAAAGCGATTCAAAAGATCCATCAGAACAAGTATGATGAGGCTAAAACGTTAATTAAAAAAGCATCAGCATCCCTTGCAGAACTCTATGATTCGACAAAGAACTTTCCAGATTTATATAACGCAGGTTTTGTTGAAAATGCCTCTCAGGAATTTGTTGAAGCACATTGTTTATTTAATATTCTTCAGGGGAAAGATCTTCCAGATCCAGATTCAATTCAGACCACATACACCTCTTATTTAACTGGTTTATGTGATGTTGTCGGTGAACTTCGAAGAAAAGCATTAGATACCATTCTTGATGGGGAACAAAAAAAAGCTGTAGAATTTTTAACGATTATGGAAGAAATTTATGATGCGGTTCTTCGATTTGATTATCCTTCCTCATTAGTTCCGATTAAAAGAAAACAGGATATCGCCCGTGGATTAGTTGAAAAAACAAGAGGGGAATTAGCTGTTGCCAGTTGTGAACAGCGTATAGAATACCGAACAGATGAATTCAGAGGGCTGTTAGATAAGATCAATATAAATACAAAAAGTACGAACAAGAAGCAGATAAAAAAAGATTTAGATTTAGATAGAGTTGTATAAACACAACGAAATCCTTTTAAATACTGTTTATATACTCACAGGAGGGATAGGCTGGTATCTAAATGTCTGATCTTATTGTTGAAAATCTCGTCATTTCCACACAAATAAATCAAGAGCTTCCGCTTCAATCAATGGCAGTATCCATCGCAAATACTAGCTATGATGAGGAGGAACCTGTTCTTATATTTAGATTCGACACTCCAAAACGAGCGGTTCTCATAGGCAAGCAAGGCCATATGGTTTGTACTGGTTGTACCTCTTTTGAAGAGGGAACAGAAACAATCCATAAGGTCATTGGTATCATAAAGGATCATGGAATTGCCATCCATGACATTCCTGATTGTTCCATCCAAAGTTTTGTTGTTTCAATAGATATGGCAAAGAACCTTGATTTAAGCAAGATTTCACAACAACTTGAATCAGATCGTATGAGATATCTTCCTGACCAGCATCCATGGATTGAATACGCCTATGATGATCAAATAACTATCCTTATTTGTCATTCGGGTAAAATCATTTGTACAGGTACTGCAAGTTTAGATCGTGCGAAAGAATCCATTGATGTTATTTCAGATAAATTAGAATCAATGTAAAAAAAGGAGAAGAGTAAATATGCCAGAAATAACCGTTGAAAATATTGTAGCATCTACCTCATTTGCTGATAAGTTAGATTTGGATGCAATTGCTCAATCATTAGAAGAAGCTGAATATGAACCAGAACAATTTCCCGGCCTTGTTTATCGGCTGAGCGATCCGAAAACTGCAACGCTTTTATTTAGAAGCGGAAAAGCAAATTGTACGGGTGCTAAAAATGTTGAAAATGTTCGAAAAACCGTCAATATCATCGCAGATAAACTACGAAAACTTGGGATTGAGGTTTTCGAGAATAAGGATTTAAAAATTGTCATTCAAAACATTGTTGCTATTTCGGATCTTCATACGGAATTGAATCTGAATGAGGTTGCCATGGGGTTGGGTCTTGAAAACGTAGAATATGAACCCGAGCAATTTCCAGGCCTCGTGTATCGGTTGGATGAACCAAAGGTTGCCATGCTCTTGTTTGGATCAGGAAAAATTGTGTGTACTGGCGCCCGAAAAACAGAAGATGTATCCATTGCTGTTCAAAAATTGGCTGATGAGCTGGCAGCACTTGATCTTATTAAAAAATAAGGTCATTTTTCTTTTTTTATCATAATTTCTTCATCATTTTCTTATAGAAGTGTATATAAATGATTATTATTATATTAATTTGTTAATATTATTTCGGAGGGAACTTCATGACAATGAAACGATGTCTTTCAAGCATAGGTATGATTTCAATCATATTTCTATCTCAATCAATAGTAGTATTCAGCAATCCAATAAAAGACAATTATGAACATGCATTTGAAACATGGTATTATGTAGATGATGAACCGGGGAGCGGACCAAATAATCCACCAGAGGATTTTACAAGCATTCAAGATGCAATTGATGCGGTTTCTGAAGGAGATACAATCTTTGTTTACAATGGCATGTATAAAGAGCATCTTTTCATCGTTAAAGCAATAAAATTACTTGGTGAAAGCAAATATGATACTATTATTGATGCGGAAAGAAAAGATAATACGATATGGGTCCTCTCACCAAATGTAACTATTTTTGGATTTAGAATAATAAATAGTATTAACAATCGTTTTAGTGCCGGTATACATGTTAGGGACAAATATATACATATATCCAATTGTTTCCTTCAATATAATGATTGTGGGATTCGAGTAGAGCAAACAAGTGATGTATCCATTGAAAAATGTTTAATAACAAATAATTACGGTTTGAGCATCTATGTTATTGCAGCTTCAAATGTATCAATAACATATTGCAATATGTATTATAATGGTGATGGGGTTTCTTACTATGGTGGTATTTGTATCACTAATTCTGAGATATATGGAATGCATTCAAATATATTAGTTCAAAACTGTTCTATTCATGATAACATTGGAGCAGGGATTGATGTTGGAAATCCATGGGAAAATTTGGTTTATAAAGATGTGATGATTGAACACAATCAAATCGTTAATAATACAAATTATGGTATCTTCTTATGCGCAAGCATTGTCACAGTTAGAAACAATATTATTGCAGTAAATGGGTATAACAGATCATTTGATGGAGGGATAATGCTTCAAGATGTCCATGGACTTGCCACTATTCAAAATAATATACTCTCAAATAACAAAAATGGTATCTATTTTTTAAGATCTACTGATAACACCATTCAAAACAATAATTTCATTAGCAATACAAAACAACAGATAGGCTTCACCTATAATGACTCCATAACATCATACAATTATCTTATAAATAATTATTACAGTGATTTGAAATTTCCTTGGATGAAAATAATTGGTGGATTATATATCAATAAAATCGTATTACCACTTATAAATATCGAATGGAATCCGGCAACCAAACCCCATGATCTTTCATAATCACTTTTTATCTCTTTATATAAAAAAAATAGAAAGGAATATATTGTTTATTTTTTCCCTTGCGTCATTGCAACATTGACGGCTTGCACCGCAGCCATAGCCGCTGCCACTTTTGGCCCTGAAGACTGTGCTTTTGTTGCTTTAACATGTTCCACGACTTTTGAAAGGATATCATATCGAGGAATAAAGCTTGTGTCATAATCACCTTTGATAAATTGTGGATGATCCATGACAACTTGATGGAATGGAATATTATGCCTGACCCCACCAATTTGAAATTCCCATAATGCTCTTTTTGTTCGAGCGATACAACGGGATCTATCTTCTGCCCAAATGATTAATTTAGCGATCATTGAATCATAAAATGGTGGAATCGTAAATCCGCGATAGACGCCCGAATCGATGCGAATACCTGGGCCACTTGGCTCTGCATATCTACTGATTTTACCTGGAGCTGGTGCAAAATTATTCAAGGGATCCTCTGCATTGATACGACATTCAATGGAATGACCACGTGGATGAATATCTTCTTGGCCGTATTCAAGTTCTAGACCAGATGCCACACGGAGTTGCTCTCTAGCAAGATCCACCCCACAAATTTGTTCGGTGATGGGATGCTCTACCTGTAGACGAGTGTTCATTTCAAGGAAATAATACTTATCATCCTTAAACATGAATTCACAGGTTCCTGCATTATAATATCCTGCAGTGTTAGCGGCAAGTTTTGCTTGTTTTCCGATTTCCTCTCTGAGTTCAGGGGTGAGTGCGCAGGAGGGGGTTTCTTCAATGAGTTTCTGATGGCGTCTTTGTACACTACATTCACGCTCATAACAATGAATCATATGACCTTTCTTGTCACCAATAATCTGATATTCGATGTGACGAGGGTTATCAATATATTTTTCAATAAAAACAGCATCATCACCAAAACTATTTTTTGCCAGTTGTTTAACGGTTGCTAATGCTTTTTCCATTTGTTTTTCATTTTCAACCATCTGAATGCCTATACCGCCACCGCCTGCTGATGCTTTCAGCATCACAGGATACCCTATTTCATGAGCGATATCTTTTGCTTTTTCATGATTGGCAATCGCTTCAGTTACACCAGGAACAACATGAACTCCTGCATCCATCATCGATTTTTTTGAATCAATTTTCGAACACATCAGTTCCATTGCTGAAATAGGTGGACCAATGAATTCAATACCATTTTTATGACACATTCGGGCAAATTCCGCATTTTCTGCCATAAACCCGTATCCTGGATGAATGCCTTCTGTATCTGATTGTAATGCCGCATCAATAATGGTCTCTTTTTTCAGATAACTTTGACTTGCCGGTCCGGGTCCAATATTGTATTTTTCATCTGCATATCTGACAAATAACGCGTTTTTGTCTGCATCTGAATAGACTGCAACCGTAGCAATTCCAAGTTCCCTACAAGCCCTCATGATACGAATAGCTATTTCACCACGATTTGCAATGAGTACTTTATTTAACATGTCAGTTTCACATCCTCATTTGTCTAATTTATTTTCCTTAAAGAATTTGCATAAGTAAGTCGCCACTACCGACTGCATCTCCTTCTTTGATGTAAATTTCTTTGACTTCACCATTTGAAGTGGATTTAATTTCCTGTTCCATCTTCATTGCTTCAATAGTTGCAATAATATCATCAGTTTTTACTTTGTCACCAACATTTACATTGATTTTTAAAATTGTTCCTTGCATGCTTGATTTAACTCCACCTTCAACATCTTTTGGTGGTGCAGCTGCTCCTCCAGCACCTGCTACAAGGAAACCTCCTTGTGGGGTAACTTTGACTTCAAATGCCTCTCCATCAACTTCAACTTCAAATTCAGTTGGGATCTGTGCAGGTCCGCTACGGTTTTCTGGTGGTTCCGTTTCCATATATAACTCTTTATGCTCTGGAAATGATTGTTTTACCATACCGCGAGTTAATTTATGATCGATAGGAAGTGGCAATTCATCTGAAGTGAATTCTGCTTGTGCTTGCCCTTTTAAGAATTTTAAACCAACCTGTGGATAAATAGCATAGGTCATCACATTTTCATCAGTTAATTTCACGTCGCTATGTTCTTTCAGTTCAGATTTCCGTTGATTCCACATAGGCTTTAAAAGATCAGCAGGTCTGCAATCAATGACTTCGTCTTTCCAGTTCTTTCCAAGCACAATTTTCATAATCTTTGGATCGATTTCCGCTGGAGATTTTCCATACATCCCTTTACAGTAATCTTTTGTTTCTTTGGTAATTACTTTATAACGACCATGAAGAATGTTCATAACTGCTTGTACTCCAACTACCTGGCTAGTAGGAGTAACAAGTGGCGGGTATCCTAATTCTTTTCGTACCCGTGCTGTTTCAGTAAGAATGTCTTGATATTTATCATGAGCACCTTGTTCTTCAAGTTGGAAGATAAGATTTGATAACATGCCACCTGGTACTTGATGTAAGGTAACACTTGGATCTACTTTTAATGCATTGAAACGATGAAGATGCCGATATTTATCCCAGATTCCTAAGAAATATTTTCTAATCTCGATGAGAAGTTCTAAATCATATCCTGTTTCCCATTTTGTATCTTTTAACGCAGCAACCACACTTTCTGTAGCGGGTGCAGCCGTTCCACCAGATATTGGCGACATGGCTGTATCAAGGATATCAACTCCAGCTTCAACGGCACTTTGATATGCCATACCGGTCATACCACTAGTGCAATGGGAATGTAAGTCAATTGGAGTTTTCACCCCTGCATCTTTCAATCCTTTGATAATATCATAAGCTCGCTTAGGCGAGATCATACCTGCCATATCTTTAATACAGAGAGTATCGGCACCCATTTTCTCAAGTTTTTTGAATTTTTCAACAAAATAATCAACTGTATGAACCGGTGAAATCGTATAGCTTAAACAGGCTTGTACATGTCCGCCTTCATCTTTTACTGCCTTCATGGGAACTTCCATATTTCTCAGATCATTTAATGCATCAAAAATTCTGAAATTATCTACACCATTCTTTTTGGCAAGAAATACGAATTTTTTTACAATATCATCTGGGAAATTCCAATATGCTACAATATTCATAGCTCGTTCAAGCATTTGCATGGGAGTGTTTGGCATTGCTTTTTTTAGTAAGCGAATTCTCTCCCAGGGATCTTCATTTAGATAACGGATTGGAACATCAAATGTTGCTCCACCCCATACTTCCATTGAAAAAAACCCAATTTGATCCAATTTTTCTGCTATCGGAAGCATATCTTCGGTTCTCATTCTTGTTGCAAGCATTGATTGATGAGCATCTCTAAATATCATCTCGTGTAGTTCTACCATATTTTATTGCCTCCATTAATGATTAGTTCATAATAGAGCGACGTATATCTTGGGATATATGCATATCCCAACTGTTGGATGGTATCAAATTCCCCTATATAAGAATACCGTGAATAAAGAAAAAAAAATAATAAAAAATAATATAATAAAAGAAAATTTGAGCGAATTAATGAAAAATAAATTATAATTTAATTATTATGCTTAAAATGATTGAAAATCATGTGACTCTTTAAGGAAAGGTAGTTCTTGTGAATTTTCAATAAAAGCATCTTCTAGAAATGATGATGTCGATTGAATGGAAACATAGTTATAGAGATCTCTATGAACAATAACGGCAAAATAAATTTTTGAGTCTTTTTCAACTTTTGTTAAGGTTATTGATTCCTGATAATAGGCATTATCAATTGAAAATGTCTGATTACTTATTTCATTTATATTTGATTCAGTGGCTGAATTCCCAATTGTTTCTGCAACAAAGAAGATTGAAAGATTTGTTGTTAGAAGAATGAAACTTACTAATAAGGTTAAAGCTGATTTTTTACTTGCAATTGAAAATAGATTTGAGAATCTTTCAGAAAGGGTTAATTTTGCTGGATTATATGATAGAAGGGCTATTGGTTGTGATATACTAACAGATTTTGTTGAAAAAACGGATGTTTCATTTATTTTTATTAATGCTTCCATGAGTGCGATTTTTTGTTTTTTTGTTTGAAATGTTGACGCGTCAGCAAGGATTTCTCTGTTTTTCATTATTTGATGTGATATGTAATGTACAATTGGATTGTAAAAAAAGAATATTCGAAGTCCTTGAAGGAAGGGTTTTATGAAGATATCATGATTTTTTATATGTGCGATTTCATGTCTTATGGCTGCTTCAAATTCTTGCTCATTTAGAAGTTCGTAAAGTTGTTTTGCTATTGCTATGGTTAATGGATAACCAAAAACAAATGCATTTGGCGCTCCATCATATAAATATATTTTTGGAGTGTTTATATGGAATTCTTTTGATAATGTGTCAACAAGTTTCAGAATCTTTTTATTTTCACAAGGTTTTGCATGTAATGTTTTAATAGTGTGTTTTTTACCCAGAAAGATACTTGCTAGTACATAAAAACTTGAAATTAGAAAGAGAACGAACATGCCAAAATTAAAGATTGATTGTTCTGAAATATCTGAAAATAGTGGTTTCTTTGCTTCTATATTTATTAATTCATTATTTACTTCTTTATTTGGATTTGGTTCAATATCATTGGTTTGTTTTTCGTTTTGAGTGATTACGAAATTGGTAAGGATTTGATTGAGTTTTGTCGGCGTTGGACCTTGTGAATTATCTGTGAGGGCAAAGGATAATGACTTTTCTATAAATTGAGAGGCGTTTAGTACTTTTTTTTGTGATATGACTGAAAGTTGTTCGTTATTTGTATGTTTATCTACTGCTTCATCTAATATTATTAGTTCGCTCCAGGAGATTTTTTGTAAATATTTCGTAAGTCCATTTGAAGAGGAGACGGTTTTATCTTTTGCTGTTATTGTTTGGATGGTTGAAGAATAGGTTATATTTTGATTTTTTGTAATTATCGTCGAGTCCGATATTGATACTCCTTGTAAATCAGAAAGGAGCGTTTCCTGAGTTTGCGCATCCGAACTAGATGCTGAAAATGCAATAACTGAGAAGGGTATAATTGAAACAGCAGTTAAAAGGACGATAAGATAAATAAAAAAGTTATTTTTCGGATGATTGATGTTCCATATTTTTTTAAGGAATTGAGCTATAGAAAGCATTATTGCTGTGGTAATTATTGAAAGAAATAGTATGATTATTATTTCATTCAGCATTCTTTTTCATCTCTGATAATTTCTGTTTTATTTTATCAATATCCTCTTCATTATCTGATAGTTCTTCAGCTAAGTAATTTATAGCACTGTGTTCGAATTTATTAAGGAGGTCCCCCAATACCTTATTGATAATGGATTTTTCTAATTCTTGTTTTGTCATTATCGGCGAATAGACAAATTGTCTCTCGTGGCTATCTTCATACTCTTTTATAATATTTTTCTTTACAAGTCGTTTGATTATAGTCCTAACGGTTGAATATGCTCGCCTTTCCCCTGTTTTTTCAAGGGATGTACAGATCTCTCTTGCGGTTGCAGATTCTTTTATCCAAAGGATGTTAAGGATTTTGCGTTCTAGCGGTCCGACATTGCTTATCATAAGTATGATATTATCGTATTTCTAGTATTTAAAATTTGTCACATTACAATGTGTAACATATACCAATTCTAATTTTTATTTAACCCATTTCATTGGAAATGTTTATATACTATATCTGCTATTATCATATTCTGTAGTGCTACATTATGTAGCATTTCATTATGTCATTGGTGTTAATAAATGGAAAAACACGCTCATAACGGTAAACAAAATATTGCCCCTATTTGCCTCCTTTTATGCAAAAAAAGGAAACTATGGGAGGGAGGTTCCCCCTTAGTTTATATTAACGCCCTTTTTTTATTGCCTTCAAAAGCAAAATTCCTCCCTCCCAGCCTCCCTTATTAGCACAAATATAAACATAATAATAACATTTGTTAAAATAACAAAATTAAAAGTCATAGCATATATAAAAGATTTGCAAATGGTGAAATGATGAGATACAAAAAAAGAAAACTTATCAAAAACTCCCTCTTTATCTATATTACTTTTACAATTATAAGTAGTAGTCTTATACCAACCATATTAGCAAAAGAATCATCAGGCACTATTCAAGTTGAAGAAATACTGCTGGAATATCGAAATATAACGGTCTATGCACCAGCGGTTGGTGAAAGTCAAGATGGATATATCGGAATAATATCAACAATCACAGTTACCATACAAAATAAAGGTAGTGGAAGAGTATTTGTTGACACGCTTCCTCTTGCACAAATTGACATGCAAGGATCCGCAAGACTTGCTGTAAATGTTGCAAGTGCATTTGTTCAAAAAGACAGCAATTGTAACATAAATCCGTCAATATATGATTATTTTATAGTAATAAGAACCGAAGCCCCCATCATAGGCGGACCATCTGCAGGAGCCATTATGACTGCGGCGGTCATCTCCCTTCTTGAAAACTGGGATATGGATGATAAAACAGTTATGACAGGTATGATTAATCCAGATGGAAGTATTGGTCCCATTGGAGGTATTCCGAGAAAAATAGATGCGGCTCATTCAGTAGGAGCCACAAGATTTTTAATTCCGAAAGGTCAAGAAACCTATATTGAGGAAGTTGTCGAAACAGAACAAGGAATATGGGGTCCCCAACTAGTCACCCGGCAAATAGCTCGTAATGTTTCAGATTACGCTATTGAAAACTATGGTATTGAAGTCGTAGAAGTTGACGATATTAATGATGTTCTTCTCTATTATACAGGCAACTATATTCCTATAACTCAAACAAATAATAGCATTTCAACAGAACAATACATTGATTCAATGAAACCACTTGCTACCTCCCTTTTACAACAGGCAAATACCCTCTATCAAAATGCTAGTGATGCTTTATCAACCAACAATGTACCAAATACCTATCCCCGTTATAAAGATCAATTAACTGAATATCTAAACAGCGCTCAACAAGATATTGAAGAATCGCAAGCGTGGTTTGATCAAGAATTATATTATACAAGTACCAGTAAATCCTTTCAATCACTCATTAACTCTCGTTTTGTTCGTTATGCAAGTAATTATTTTAATGCAACGGATAAGAAAACGTATCTTACTGATCTCTTAGATCAAGCAACTATTTATTATGCCAGTCAAAGCAATCTTGCTAAAAATTCAGAAATCACCGGAGCAATCTCCCTTCAATGTGTTGGAGCTGCTCAAAAAAGAGCCTCTGAAGCAGAATCATATCTTGACACAGTTTCAGATCTTATAACTGCTAATGATTTTCTTTCCGCTTTATATCAAATTGCATTTGCAGAACAACGAGCTGAAAGTATAGGCTGGTGGTTAAATCTTACAAGTTATTTTGATGAAGTCAATGGTATTACAAATAATCAAGTACAAACACTTGCTGAAAACTATATTCAAGATGCGCAACAAGCAATTATTTACACAGGGGTAATCCTACAAGAAATTGGCACTACCTCTTCCCTATTGACCAGTGCGCAAAGCATGCTTGATACCGCAACCCAGGATAAAAACAATGGATATCAGGCTGCTGCCCTTTTTGAAGCACTGGAAGCATTAGCAAAAGCAAATCTTGCCTTAGAATTAGTAGATGCGACAACCGTTGAAAAAATACAAAGCAAAGTAGATCGTGCCAATCAAAGTGCAAATGCAGGCATAAGTGAAAGTAGGCTCCTAGGTATTGAACCAGTTCTTGCTGTAAGTTACTATGAATTTGCTGCAAGTTTAGAAGAGGAAAACGTGCAAAATGCTATGTTTTACTATAAATTTAGTGATTTTATCACCGGTGTTCTTACCGTGTCAAGTGGTTGTTCAACAGAACAAGGTTCGCGATATATTGGCATTCCATCATATTCATCAAATTTAATGAGTTTTACCTTTACAAAATATCAAGATTATTTCATACTGTATTCATTTATTGGATTTTTTGGTGGCCTAATTATTGGAATTTTATTAGTCATGAAAGGTATGAAACGATTTAAACATAAAAAACAAAACACAGATGTCGTTCCATGGACACCACATAGCATCACCCCCTTTGAACATTCAACAATAAAACATAAAGAGTATACATCTGATAGTTTACCAAAAAATATTCATGATTATTTCAATGAACGGAATCAATAAGTGTATCAAAAATAAGGTTTCAATCTGAAACAACTCCAAAAAAACCATATATTATTAGTTTTTATCGATTGTATATGAAACCTGCAGTTGGAACACTCATATCTTCACATGTTCTTGTTTCATTACCTAAAGATATCGGTCGTCTGTATCAAAAAAGTCAATTCGGTCAACCAATGTCAGGGAATGAACTACGATTAAATCTTATTGAATCAGCATTTCTTCTTGAAGAAAATAAATTAATTATTTACAAAGATACTAAAAAAATAGATTTTGCTACTCTTTTTGCCCTGGCAATTAAACAAGACGAATCATTTGAAAATAAATATCTTGTGTTTAGAGAAATGCGAAAAAGAGGCATTCAAACAAGAGATGCACATCAGGATGATTTTACTTTCGTATGCTATAGAAAAGACAATGAATCCTCAGAAGTGATTTCTTTTTTTATTTGTGTTTATTCGGAGCGGCAAAAACCATCTCTATTCCAATTAAGAAAATTAATCCAAGTTGCTGAGCAAAACCATGGTTTTCTATGGCTTGGTATTGTTGATGAGGAAGGAGATGTCACCTATTATGAAACTAGCATTGTAACACCAAAAGGAGAAAATAAAAATAAGAAATACAAGCCATCAATTGGTGTTTTTTTATCAAATAGAGTGTTACTATTTCAAGAAGATACCAGCACGCTTCTGCATAGAAATGAATTTTATGGTAGGCCTTTTGCCAATGGGTTACAATTATCTCATGTGGAAGCATTATATCTTATGAAAAATGATATGTTAACCTGTATTAATTTAAAAGATAATCAAATGCTATCAAAAGATGAATTCAAAAATCGCATCCTCCAAACACAATCCGATCTTGATCTTCGTTATAAGGTATATACCGATTTGAAACATAATGGTTTAATTGTAAAAACAGGGTTTAAATTTGGAACACATTTTCGTGCATATATGAAAGAACCTTTTCATAGTCATGCTGAATTTATTATTCATGCAATTGATGCTTCATATGAGACACAATGGTCTGAAATTAGTAGAGCAGTAAGACTTGCTCATGCTGTTAATAAAACCCTTTTGTTTGCATTGATAGATGAGAATGAAAATAAGCCGGAATATGTAAGCATTGGAAGATTGAGGCCATAATGTATTTATATCTTGTAGACTTATAAGCAGATGTTTCTTTGGTGAAGGAAAATATGTTACAAATACGTTGGCATGGTCATTCCTGTTTTGAAATTACCAATAATAAAACAATAATAACTGATCCTCATGATGGTAAATCTATTGGAATCCCAACACCGATGGTTCAGGGAGATGTTATCTTAATCTCTCATGATCATTATGATCATAATAGCGTGAAAACAGTTGAAAAAGACCAATCAAAAATAATCTCCGATGGAAGGAAAAGAACAATTGAGGATATTATCGTAAAAGGATATGCAACGTTTCATGATGAAAGCCATGGGGAAAAAAGAGGAGAAAACATTGCCTTCAAGTTTACCGTTGATGATATTTGTTTTTTACATTTAGGTGATTTGGGCCATCTTCTTTCTGAAGACCTTATTCAACAGATCGATCATGTTGATATCCTTTTTATTCCTGTTGGTGGGACCTATACTTTAAATGCAACTGCTGCATGGAAAGTGATTCAAAAAATACAACCAAGAATTGTCATTCCAATGCATTATAAAATCGAAGGGCTCTCATTACCCATCGCCCCGGTTGATGATTTTCTTGATATTGCACATTATCATGTACTTCGAGTGGGAAATGAAATCGATATTGAAAAAGAAGAAATTCCTGATGAACCAGAAATTTGGGTGTTTACCTTATAGTCTCTTTATTTGTTGAATAGTTCTGGATTGATACAGTTGGGTGGTATGTTTCCTTGTAATCCAGCAAGCATGTTTTCAGCAGCCATAGTAGCCATATTGGTTCGTGACTCTGTTGTCGCTGATGCAGAATGGGGTTGTAACACCACATTTTTTAATGGGAGTAATCCGGGATGCACTTGTGGTTCATGTTCATAAACGTCTAATCCTGCACCAAAAATCCATTGCTGTTTCAATGCTTGTATTAACGCTTCTTCATCAATGACTGGACCTCTGGAAGTGTTGATTAATACGGCAGTTGATTTCATGCGTTGTAATTCTTTTTCTGAAATAAGATGATATGTTTCATCAATTAAGGGAACATGAACCGAAATAAAATCAGATGTTTGTAACAATTCATCAAATGTAACTTTTTTTGCCTGGACTATTTCTTCTAATGTCTTATTTACCTGATGATCTGTATAAAGAACGTTCATTTGAAATCCTTGACTTTTCAGTCCAACGGCAGTACCAATACGACCTGCTCCAATTATTCCCAATGTTTTTCCCTGGACTTCCAATCCATGCAACAACATGGGATCCCATCCTTTGAAGTTTCCTTCTCTTGTGAATGTATCGCTTTCGACAATTCTTCGAGAAACAGAGAGCAATAATGCCCATGCCATCTCAGCTGTTGCATCCGTAAGCACTCCTGGTGTGTTGCTCACTGGTATTTGGTTCTTTGTTGCTGTAGAAACATCAATATTGTTGTATCCAACCGCATAATTGGCTATCATCTTTAACTTTGGTTCCGATTCAATGATTTCTTTATCAATAGTATCAGTAAGAAGGCACAACAATCCATTCTTACCTTTCATACCCTCTATTATTTCCTCCTTTGTAAGCACTCTATTATGTGGATTGACTTCAATTTCATGGTATTGTTCTAATAAATCCAATCCTTTTTTGGGGATGGCTCTTGTTACAAATATTTTCATAAGAATTACCCTCAACTTTATTATCGAATATCAAAAAATAGATATGTGTTTTATTTTAGTAAAAGTTATGGATAAAATAAGAAAGAGGATGAAATTGAAATAAGTATCTTACTTAGATAAATTCCTTCATTTCATCAATGAGTGATTGTTGATTATAAAATACGATATTATGTTCTTCGTCAAGATGTCCTTCTGCAATTAGAGACCATTCTGAATAGGTATTATCGGTATCTGGTTTTGCATAAATCTTTACCATTTTTTCTTCTTGCATAGTATCTTTTTTATCGATTCCTTGAGTGTAAATTTGAATTTCTACATGATTAATGTTTTCCACATAGCATTTACTTGTTAACGATGATTGATACTCTTCAGTTAGATTTTCATCAAAAAACCAATCATCTCCAAGTGGAACAATTGGTGATTCATTAATCAATCTATCTGTTCCAGGAGGCTCAATGATTGGATCTTCCACCGCATTAGAATCAATTTCAAATGTTGGAAGATAAAAATTCTCCCAATCGTTTTGATCATATGGTTTACCATTTTGTCCTTCTGAGTAGTCACAAAGGTCTTTATCCCAGATGTAATAGTAATTCATTACACTTACATAATCTCCCCATGTATCAAGATACTCTTGTTTTTGTGATCTATCAGCAAAAGTTAAATTATCATTTCCTTGGAATGTCCATGGAGCTATTCCAAACGTATGCCCAAGTTCATGTAAAGCTGCTGCAGCAAGTACTATTCGTTGGGTTCTAGGTGTAAAAGCACCTCTTCTTAAATATATTTTATATAAGCTACTATCAATAACCATTGTATCGTAACGGTTATATTCTGAAGGAATGGCAAATCCTGCATCATGTCCTACTATCAGATATCTAAAGGTTCCTTTTCGTTCATCATCAAAATTATTTCTGTAGAATTGAAGCATGATACCTGATTCTTGTGATACAACGTCATAGTGGGGGAGTAATTCTCCGCCGCCAATTGTTTTTTCATTAGGCCAGCCGTTGTCGATATAAAAATTAATTCCATGTTCTGTGAATCGTTCAATGATGATTTGAGCGGTTTCTTCATAGAAAACATGTTCTGGATCAAGAAATCCTCCTTTTTCCATTCCATCTACTTCCATGTAGATGTCCTGCGCATATGGATTGGCAAAATATTTCCAGAATTTATATTCCTCAATATTTTGTATTCCATCCATATCTGGATCAAGGTTTTCATGATCATCCCAGGTGAATGGATCATATCCCCAATACCACTCCCAGTCTGTTGGTATTCCATCATTATCGGGATCATTGTTTTTATCTGAGTCATCTGGATTTGTATTAAGGATATTCACTTCGGTCCAATAGGGAATGCCATCCGCATCTTTATCTGTTTGATATATTTTGAACCAAATTTCAAATGTGTCTCCAACATAATGGCCATATCCATCTTTGTCCATTAAATAATCATCACCAGTCCACCGACCAGTTCTAAAATCATAGGTAACATCAATAGTTTCCTTTGGAACATCCTGGGATTTTCTTCCTAATAATCCGCTTGTTTCTCTTTCTATTATTACTATTGAAACATCGACAAATTCCTGTTCTTCTTCGATATCTTCTTGTATTCTGTTCTCTTGAAACATGGTATCCCATGTATTAAACAATAGCTCGTTTGATGCACCACCTGCTGCACTGACATCTTTGCTGATAAAGGTATTACCATCACGGGTAACCTCATAGAAAAATGCTGGAGGATTTTTCCAAGCTGACCCTCTTGATAATAATGCATCAACAATTCCTCGGTGTCGAATTCTATTTATTTCTACAAGCAATGCTTGATTACTATTTGGGCTGATTTGATCATCAATCGTAATATCCTCTATGGAAGTATCTTCAATGGTGTCAATTTCTGAAGCACCATAGACAAAATAGAGTCCAGATATAATTAAAATTAATACAATAAAAATTGCTGCACCTATCATGAAATTGTTATTGTTCTTTTTTGTTATCATCGATTCTTCCCCAAGAAGTTTCCTAACTTATAATATAGTTTACTATTTATATAAAAATGTCGGTCATAATTATAATTGATTACCACTCACTTTCATAAACATGAAATAGATTGAATGACTTGAATAAGAATCTCATTTAAAAAAGTATTACAATGTTTCTTTTTACCAGAAGTTGCTAGATATCCATTTATGGATGCGATCTCTGTTTTTTTATGTTGTTGAATGCTTTGAAACATGGACGATCTGTTATGTTTTGTATTAGTAATTACTTTTTCAGTCAAATCAATCATTTCATTATTATATAATTTAAATCCCATCGCATTTGCAATTGCAGTGGACTCATTACAAATCATATGAGTAAGCTCTTGTAATATCGGGTTTTTCAATAGGTAACCATTTTCAAGTTGAAAAAGAGCCGTAAGTGGATTAATACTTGAGTTGACTATTGCTTTTTTCCACATATCTTTATGGATAGATGCACTTATATCTGTGTAAATACCTACTTCATTAAACATAGATGCTATATCCTTGATACGCTTGGTTTTTTTCCCATCCAGCTCACCAATTATAGTATCGCCAATACCCGTATGCTCAATGAATCCAGGTTTCTTATACATAGCTCCATAACTTGTAAGGCCTGCTATAAGTTGTTTCTTTGGAATAAAAAAACAGAGATCATCAATATTATTCAGTCCATTTTGAAAGGATAAAAGACTGGTTTGTTTTGAAATAACTGATGCGATGTTCTTTGCTGCATTTTTTGTATCATATGATTTTACCGTTAAAATGATGATATCTGCATCATGAGCGATTTCCTCAATTGATTCATGAAATGAAAAAGTGCTATGTATTTTTGTTTTTCCTGTTATTGTTAATCCATTTTTTTTAACAGCTTGAACTTGTGGTTTTCGGCCTACAAAAAATACGTTATGATCTTTTGATAGAATTGCTCCAAATAAGGATCCTATTGCTCCCGCCCCGTAGATTATAATGTTCATACCGCAATTCCTTTTTTCATATATTCCTTTTCTATTTCCGTGGTATTAAATGAAATTAATGGTGTTAATATTGGTATTTGATGATATTTTTTTATATCGTGTATCTTTTGCATTGTTTTTTCTGGCTGGTAATCAAGAGAACTTCCCATACAAATTGCACCACAATGATACTTCATACAAAGGTGCTTTGATTCATCATTAAGAAATTGTGTTTTATCATGTATGAATAATGGTAAAAATGCATGCCATTTCAATAAAAACTTCTTTGTTTGTTTCATTAACGCTTCAGTATCTATTAAAAAAACTATTTTACAACCTCTTTTCATAAGATACCATGATGCCAGTATATCTTGTTGAGATTCTATAACAGATAAAATGTTACCTTGTGTACCTAAGGGCATCCCTCCAGGTCCTTTTATCTTTTGTATGAACAGATATGCTTTATCATTTCGAACTTCAATAAATAATTCTAAATCAGGATTGGTTAAATCAACTTCTACTTGTTTTTTCTTTTGGATATAGGCTCCAATGTTAACCGCGATATCTTGACTTGTGAAATCATGGGTACCCGATCGATTTACGCGAAGAGCAAATGACTGTTTCTCATCAATAGAGGCGTCAACGATGGCAAAGGCTTGTTGTGCAAGCGCATCCAACTCCAAATCAATTTCTTTTACAGGACTACAAGAAGTCACACCAAAAATATGGGAGATGACTTGAACGACCTCATCGATCTCATCGGTTTTTACAAAGACTCTTCCTTGCATACTTATAATTTCATAGGTGATTTTGGTGGTATCCAGTGCTTTTTTAATGTTATGAACTAATGTTCTTTCAAAAGATCTCCGAGTTACTTTTCCCTTTAACGCAATTTCTCCATATCTAACTAAGATACAATTCGCTCTCACAATTTATTCATTAGAAGCATTCATATACATTAATATTTTGTAGACGGGCAATAAAAATAAAAGTAGTTGATCTGGAATGAAGCAATTTGCTTTATAATGATGAAGTAGTACATTCGTAAAATAGACCATTCCAGATGAATAAATGGTTTTTACATGTTATTTTTCGTTTCATCAATACCCTATTTTCTCTGTTTAAGTATTAAAGGATTATTTGACAATCATTATCTATTTTAGTTCTTAGGGGCCTTCAATCCCTTCCATGCTCATGGAACTTTCTTGGAAAAATGCAAGATTCAGATTACCCCAGTCATCCGTATCATTTGGACCATGGGACCCATCAGAGTAATCAAGATATCGAAACCAATAGTAATCATAATTCATTGCACTCACATATTCCCACCAAGGATAGTCCGGTGAAGTACCTATGACATATGATTTTGAATCAACTCCATCACTGTAATTTCCAGTAAAGCCACAGGAATGGCCTAACTCATGAAATATTTCTTCAGCAATACCGATACGTTCGGTTCTATCTGTTGCAGCAAATCCATTGGTTTTTAATGAAAATTTTTTATTATGTGGAACAAAAACACAGTCATAACAATGTCTGCTATCCTGTGGATGACACCATCCGCCTTTGTAACAGATTGCCACATATCGAAATATTCCTTTTCTTTCTTCGGTAAAATATTTTGCATAGATTTCAGCAGGTTTTCCATCTCCTTGTATGAAATTGCCAAAAGGAAACTCACTACCTGCTTTGTCAAAAGGAATAATATCTCCTCCTCCACCCATACATCCATCATCAATATGAACCGATATGCCATGTTCATTAAATCGTTCAATAATCATCTGTTGAGATTCCTCGTAGAATTCATGGGTCCATCCATCAGCAGAATGCCAATTGATGTTGAATGGTTTCCATGGAGTTTGATCCATCCAATCGCATTCTATGTACATTTCAGGATAAAATGGGTTTGAAAGCCATTCTGATATCATACATTCTTCAATGTTTTGTATGCCATCATGGTCAGGATCAAGACTACTATGGTTCTCCCATGTGTAAGGATCATATCCCCATTTCCATTCCCATTCTGTATTGACGCCATCATTATCAGGATCTTGCTTTGAATCATCAACTTCATTACTCGAGTTCAACATATTCGTCTCTACCCACCATGGTATCTCATCTCCATCTGCTGTGGTCTGTGTTATTGAAAACCATACCTCATAATCAGATTCATTACAGTGTCCATACCCATCACTATCATTAAACGAATCATCACCACTCCATCGTCCGGTTTTAAAATTATAATCAAATTCTAATGAGAGGACTTTTTTTTCTCCACCTGGAAATATTTTTGATTCATCAGTATTGAATCTGTTGAATAAACCTTGATTTTCATTTGGTTCTACTATATCAATAATTACAGTTGTTGTTACATTTTCATCGGTGACATTTTTGAACCAAACTTGATCTATATATCCTGTATCCCATGTTTCAAATGATTGCCATGATATTCTATCATAGATAGCCGGAAGATGGTACGTATATCCATCAAGAGTTATGTACCAACTAAATTGCGGTGTCTCCCTCCATTTTAAAGTTGGTCTTATTCCATCTAAAGCGGTTAGCATTTTTAATTTTAAAAAATCCATGTTAGAATCGATTTGATAATCAGTTGATTTAAAGAAATTCCCCAGAGTCCCAGAGTACAACATATGATCAATTATTCCCTTTTTTCTCACTCGATTGATTTCTAAAAAAACTGCTTGATTGGTTAATGGACTGATGCGATCATCGATCTCTTTTTCTTCCTCCACTATCTCAATTTCTTTTCCTGGAACATACAATAAATAAACATAAACTCCCCCTGAAACTAAAAATAAAATAAGAAAAACGGTAATAGTAACTTTGAATAATTTATTTCTAATAAAACTCTTTTTTCCCATTCTTTGAACTCTCCAATTGTTCCATATAGAGGATTTTTATAAATAATTAACTATAATCATTTTAAAATTTATTTTATAAAAAAATCCATTTAAAATTGAAAAAAAGGAACAATCAATTTATATAATTGATAAAATATTTAATATGTGATAGCCATGAAATGGTCTGGTTGGATTAGTATAATTTCCATTATTTTCTTTTCTATGCAATTCGCAATTCAGCCAGCGTTTGCTTGTAAAGACATCATCGCTTGCAATGATGCAACCGCAGGGGATTTTAATCTATTGTTAAAAATCCGTGATCCCAGTAGGCCGGGTTATCAAACCATTTCAATTGTTCCGAAAGGATACCAGTATGAATATCACCATCCTTGGACTGGAAAGCCGATGCGTTTTGAAACAACACATAAGATGATTTGCATTGCATCAGAAAAAGATACCCTTCCAAATATTGTGAAAGCCGGCATGTGTTTTACTGATGCAGGTCTTGCATTTGGCGATGCTGATACGGTTTCAAACTGGAAAAATCCAAGTAAATATGCATGGGATGATTTTGATTGGATTAGATATGCTGCTCAATCAGCAGATACCGAAAAAGAGGCTTTAGACCTGTTAACTGAAGAAGTTGTCGATGATCTTCATGCCACCGGTGTTCCTGAAAATCTTTTTGTAGTCGGACCAGAAAGCGGGTTTGTTGTTGAAGCAGATGTTATTCATTATGACATAACAGAAGTTGCTGATTATGTTGTCATGTCAAATTATGCAAATAATCTTTGGAAAAAAAGCATATTCTACAGGACAATAGGGCCTTCATTTGATGCAACATTTGAGGGAACGGTTCGAAAAGGAAAAACAGTTCGACTTGGTTTTGGCAGTATTTTTGGTATCAGAATCCTTGATATTGGATCTGATTATGTAGAAGTAAAACAAATACCCATTCAATTCAGTAAAGGAAATATTGTAGGAAGACAAATCGATTTTTTACAAACGACAAGAATCTATATAGATGATATGGCCAAAGTTGGTTTTTACAGTGTGAGACTGCTTGATATTGAAGATAACAAGGCAACCATTACCATGTGCTTTGAATACAATGAATGGGAGCGATTAATGAAGGAGTTTATTGATCCAGTAAATGGTGCTATTGATGTTGATGATTTAATGCATTGGTCTCGAATACACAGTGAAGATTTGGATGGATTACGGGGTATGTGTGATGAAAATGAAGCATTTAGATATGAAGGAGATATGATTTATAAGATCCCATCAGACGATTATGACCTTCTAAGCCAGGGATGGTTTTCTCCAAGTCATGCGTGCTGTTCTATATATATTCCGGTTCATATTGCTGATACGGATATTTACTACCCATATGAAACAGGGGAAGCGGCCAAACTATCGCTAACACTTCTTGATAGCTATGGTCATGATTATTTCTCAGAGTCTTTTCACTTGGTCGAACAAGTATTCATACATGAGCTGGCAATGTTACATCCTAAAATAATCGATCTTATTGCATTAGACGATACGGTTTCTGATTTTTTAACCATCTCAGATATGAGTATGCAAAATCAAGCATTTATAACACAACAAATATATCTGCAATTATCTACGGAATCAATACAAGATGAAATCCTTGAAAGCATGAGATCTATCTGGTCTCAAAATTATTCACAAACCCTTTACAATATAAAAGATTATTTTGTAAATAATACTCAACAGCAAGTATCTGAAAACCTTCTAACAATAGCCAAATCTATTGTTCAAACTCGTATTGATTTATGTGAAAGTGCAGGGATATCTTGTCCTGTTGCAACACAATATTATGAAGAAGGCTTACAACAAATCGATAATGAACAATATGAAGAAGGATTTACCTATCTTATTAATTCATTTCATTTAAGCAATGCTCAGTTATTAAATGAACCGTTTTCATTACGCATTCAAAGTAAGCTACAAGAATCATATAATACACAAGGTTTTAGTCTAATTATTCTAATGAGTGCTATGGTACTCATTAGTAGTTTCCTAAAAAAGAAAAAGAAATGAGATACGGTATTTTTAATCATTTATGAATTCAATATCATATTCATAATATGCAAAGCTTGCACTCAGATCAATAGGGTTTCCTTTATCTTTTAAATATTTGAAAAATTGAAAGATTTTTTCCCCGGGACTAATAAAGATTTCCATATGAAAATATGCATTGTTTTTTCCAGATACCATCGAATCTACTTTTTGTTTCGCTTCAAATTCAGTATCAGCATAAACAATAAAATCATCAGGTGTTTCATAAATCTGATTGGAAAACGTATGAGTTCCTGAACCAGTACTATCTTCACTAGTATATTCCATTTCTCTTTGTAATGCAACTGTTAACGTGTCCTTTCCTCTTGATGAATCACGACCATGCGTATAATCATCAACCCATGTTAACTCAGTAGTAACTTCAGTTAAAATTGATCCTGTCGGTGAAATGATACTATACTCCTTTATATGCCATTCTTTTCTAGGAATAAACATAGATACATAGAGATCATGGGAATCAACTCTTTTATTCCATGTTACTTGATATCTGTTAAATGTTGGTTTGTTAACATCAATTATTTTTTCATAGTATGAATAATGATTTGCTGAATCCATAAAAAATAATTTTACTGTATATACTCCTGGAGAGTTATATATATGGGAAACATTTTGCCCATTTTCAATATATCCATCGCCAAAATCCCATTCGAAATAATACGGTTTTTCAGCAATATTATAATCATCAAGCACATACGCAGAAAAGGTGATTTCTTCATCTACAATATAAGACATATCGCTATCAAAACCAGCTGAAATTATAAGATCATTTGGTACAAAATCAACAAACATCTGTAATCCGTTGAGGGAGTCATTCCTAATATCATAGCAAAATCCTGCAGAAGAAACAATCTGTTCATCTGATCGGGATAAATTCATAATAACCGAAATTTGGGCATCTTTGACCGCAAAATCATCCGTTATACTATTCCAAATATAAGCAGTTCCATTTGCGTAGGTAAAATAATAGGTATTTATTGTTGTTTCAATTACAACGCCATAGGCAACAGATCTTCCTTCATTGCTTGGATTATAAATATTATCTAAATCATGCTGATTAATGATACTTCCTTCTTTATTCATATTGATCGTTGCAATCATTTTTTTGTTATCTGAATGAATATAAGTAGTTATGTTTGCGATATCACAGTCTGGATTATCAACAATAGTAAACGTTCTATTTACATCATTAATATTATCAGACATCATGACATCATGTAAATCATCAAATAGAATAGTGAGACTATCAGCATCTACTAAAAAAACAGTTTGAATTCCAATCGTCAATAGCATTAATGAAACTAATATTATTTTCAATGTGGCTTTCATACAAGGCCCTCCAAAAAAAGGTAACACCTATTGAAATTTAAGAATTACTATTATATTAAAAATTATATTCTACAAATAATTTATATTTTCAAAAATTAATCACCCTTATCAATGCTACAAGAGATGGGGTTCATTCATTATCCGGAAACTGCTTGTCTATCCTGACATTTATATTTTTAGTTATAACTCAAGTTGCAATCCTTTTTTACATCAATAACACTCTTTTCTATAGGTTAACTAAAAAACCATTGATAATTTTCCACCCTATTTGCTGTAATGAGTTAATTACCTACGTTCAAAATAATATCCATATGCCCCATTCCAAACTATATGAACTCCCTTAATTTTGATTGTTTTACAAAAATCGCATGCTATATTCCATATATTTTTATAGAAAAATCATTCAATATTTGACATGAAATAATCGTAAAATATATTGAGATATTTTTATTCTCAATATACCCCTATATTTCTTGTGGAAATTATATTTTTTCTCCTTTTATAAAATCATGTGGGTCTGTTTATCAGAGGGTTCTCATTTTTTTTCAAATCAAGAAAAACTACCTAAAAATCCTTGCCTAACATGCATTGTTTTTGGCAATAAACTTGTTGAATAGAAATATTGAATTATTTTATTTATCATAGGAATAGTAACTATTTCAATCAAGTAAATCCCCATATGCTTTTCTTACTTGTCGGTTATCTACTAAAGTCGCAAAAGAAAGAATTCCTATTGGTGTTTTATCTAACTCTTTGTTATTTAATAATTGATTATAAAAAAATGAAAAAAAATTATGGAAGTTATTCTTCCAAAAATTACAGCGTTTTAGTTGTTGGCAGTCCAATTGTTTTCCAAGCAGATATTCCTCCAACAACATTATACACTGTGCCTGAAAAACCATTTTCAACAAGTATCTGAGCTGAAATACCGGTTCTTCTACCAGTTCTACAATAAATTATTATTTCTTTATCTTTGTATATATTCATAAAGAACTGAAGTAGAAAACCTTCGTTTTTGATAGGTCCCGGACCATCGCTTTCAAGTTCATAGGGAAACCAGCGGATAAAGTCCTCTGCATCGGGAAGAATAATTCTTTCATTAATGTATTCATCTAACCTACGGACATCAATTGGTATTTGAATTCCATCTTCTGAAGTGCTCATCATCTCCCATGCTTCAGTTGGTGTAATATCGATATAACCTGACATTGTGGATTCTATCTGTTTGGATTGATCTATTTCAACATTTGATTTTCCCTGGAATGCTCCTGCATATGTTACCATTAACAGCATTCCAAGAACCGATAATATAATTATTTTTTTCATACGAATCCTTCAATATTAACAATTGTTAACATTATTATATATAATTTTCGAACATACCAGAAAAAAAGTAAACTTCCACCAAATATACTAAAGAAATGCAGGGGAAGGGATTCGAACCCTCGGACCTCTGCAGGAACAGATCTTGAGTCTGCCGCCGTTGACCGGGCTTGGCTACCCCTGCGATATAGTTAAAACTTCGAACCCACCCCATACATCTTAAACATTGTAATAAATATTTAGGTTAAAATCTTTGAATTTTTTTAGCAAATTTCACCGTACTTCTTTTCTTATTAACGACATACAAACCAAGGATTACCAGAAATCCTCCAATAATATACCATATAGTGATTCCTTCATTAAGGATTAAATAACTTGCCAATGTGGAAATTACCGGCGTGAAATATAGATAAACTGTGAGTTCCGATGCTTTTCTAACTTCAAGAGCTGAATACCAAAAAGTATAAGCAATTACTGTTGGAAAACAAGCGAGAAATAATACTGCTAACCACCCTTCAACCGATAAAGAAAACACTTGTGTGAAAAAAAGTGGTCGAAGAAATACTAATAACCCGGTATTTCCAATTAAAAAAGCATATGCTGTTAACGATAAGGGCGTATATCTTCTTATCAGCTTCTTACCCACAATAGTATACATTGCCCCTACAATAGATGCAAGAAGGACTGCAGCAGCACCAGATAAATAAATAATTTCTAGGGATGCTTCCGGCGTTCCCCATAATGAAATGATAGCTACGCCAACTAAAGACAATATAATTCCAAGAAATGCCATAAGCGATATTTTTTCTGATAGAAATAAAACTGCAAAAATCACAACAAAAATAGGAATAGTCGCAATAATAAGACTAGCAGTTCCCGCAGATACATATTGCTCTCCATAATTAATACTTAGATGATAAATAGAAACACCAATGAATCCTAGAAGAAACAATATTGGAACATCTTTTCTTTGAAGCTTTGAAAACTTTTTAGGATTACATATCAGGATGATAAAAAAGATTAATGATGCGATGAATAGACGTAAAATTGCTAAATTTTCAGGGGTTAATTCTTTCAGACCGATCTTAATTAAGGGAAAAGCAAACGCCCAAAAAATAATGGATAAACCAACGATGATATAAAAAAATCGATCAGCCCAAGGTCGTTCATCTGATTGCTTTATTTTTGTTGTTGCTTGTGAAGGATTTTTTTTGTTCTTTACCTCTGTTGCCAATGATGATACCTCAAGGTTATAAAACTACGTAAGGGATAGTACAGATATTGATAATACTTTGTAATAAAAAAAATAAAAGTACATGGCCAACCATTTAAATAGAGAGATATATATTAAAATTAATATTTATAACTATTATGCAGGGGATACTCATAACCAAAAAAGACCACTGGCAATCCAGAACAATGTTCATCATGGCTGCTATCGGATCAGCAATTGGCTTGGGTAATGTGTGGAGATTTCCTTATGTCTGCTATGCAAATGGAGGTGGTGCATTTCTCATTCCATTTTTCATTGCATTATTTACCGCAGGAATTCCATTAATGATTCTAGAGTTTTCAGTGGGCCATTGGTCACAACGTTCTGCACCGGAAGCATTTAAAAAAATCAATAAAAAATTCGAATGGATTGGCTGGTGGACAACTTGTATTCCCTTTCTTATTGCACTCTATTATGTTGTAGTCATGTCCTGGTGTTTTAGTTATATGGTTTATGCATTGGATTTACGCTGGGGTGGCCATGCGGATAGTTTTTTTCTTAATTCCTTTTTAGGCATCACAGAAAATCCCTCAATATTAGGTAACATTAGCATCCCTGTTGTTCTTGGGTTAATTGCAATTTGGACACTGGTTTTTATTATTTTATACAAAGGGGTTCATCGCATTGGAAAAGTAGTCTTATTAACCGTTCCAATCCCAACCATATTGCTTATTATTCTAACCATTAGAGGAATAACCCTTCCGGGTTCAATAGAAGGGATAAGTTATTATCTTACACCAGATTTTTCAAAAATATTTGATGTTAACGTATGGCTTGCCGCATATGCTCAAGTCTTTTTTTCCTTAGGTCTTGCCCAGGGCATAATGATAACATATGCAAGTTATTTGAAAAAAACATCAGATATCAACAACAATGCATTTATCACCGCTCTTGCAGATGCTGGGACCTCTTTTTTTGCTGGATTCACCGTATTTTCTGTTGTAGGCTATCTTGCAGCATCACAAGGAGTGGGTATTGACCAACTCGGAATTGCCGGACCCTATCTTATTTTTATAACATATCCAACAGCCATATCTCTGCTTCCAATAGCGGCAGCCATATTTGGCATACTCTTCTACATTGCCTTACTTACCTTTGGTATTGATTCAGCATTTTCTATGATTGAACCCATCGCAGCAGGAATACATGAAAAATGGCATATATCAAAAACCAAAACAACAGCAATAACTTGTGTTATTGGTTTCTTCCTAAGTCTATCATTTACTCCCGGAAGTGGACTCTATTGGCTTGAAATTATGGATCATTTCATCGCCAATTTCGGACTCGTGGTCATCGGGTTGCTGGAATGTATCTTACTTGGATGGATGTATCCACTAAAAAAATTCAGAGAATATGCAAATAAACGATCTGATTTCAGCATCGGTCCATGGTGGGAATATTTAATAAAATATATCATTCCATTTGTTTTAATTGTACTTCTTATTATTTCAATAATTGACAATATTTTAAATCCATATATGGATTTTCCTGTCTGGATTATTGCTCTTGGTGGTTTAGTACCGCTCTTATCAGCACCAGTTTTTGGATATATATTAATGAAAAAAAGGAGGATGAACCTGTCATGATTCTACCTTTTTCTGCAATTATTATGTTACTTTTGGGGTCAATAGTATTATATGGTGGATTAATGTATTTTATATATCTTGCATTAAAGAAAAATAAAAAATAAATGAAAAAGATTTAAATGCTATAAAAGGTAACACTTTTGGCAAAATCGTTGAGGATTATAAAAATGATAGAAAAAACAATTAAATGTCCTTCTTGTGGATCTCATAAAACCGTATCGGGAAACCCTGGTGAAACAATAAAAATAACTTGCCCACAATGTAAAAATGAAGGAATGTTTACATTTCCTCCTATAACACCTGTTCAACAATTTGATACTCATGATACAGTAATTTCTGTAAAAAATCTTACAAAAATATACGCTGATGTAAAAGCGGTAAATAATGCTTCGTTTCATGTAAAAAAAGGAGAGATATTTGGTTTTCTTGGACCAAATGGAGCAGGAAAAACAACAACAATCAAATCAATATTGGGACTTATTCAAACAGATTCTGGAGAAATTTACGTTAAAGGAATTAACATGCAACATGACGGAAAAGCAGCAAAGAAATTTGTTGGTTATCTGCCAGAAAAAGTTGCGTTTTATGATAATCTTACCGCACTTCAAAACATGCATTTTTATGCCGAAATGAAAAATATTTCTAAAGAATCATGTAAACCCCTCATTATTGAAATGGGCTTGAAAGATGCGGTTAATAAAAAAGTCGGTAAATTTTCAAAAGGAATGCAGCAAAGACTCGGTATGGCTCGTGCATTACTAGGAAATCCACCCGTTCTCATTCTTGATGAACCATCTGGTGGTCTTGATCCTCGAGGAGTGGCCCTCATTCGAAATAAAATAAAAGAAATGAAATCTAAGGGATCCTCTGTTTTTGTTTCCTCTCATATCCTTGCAGAAGTCCAGGAAGTGTGTGACCGAGTTGGCATTATCTCAAAAGGAAACATCGTTGCTGAAGATACGGTTGATAACCTGCGAAATAGACTTAATTTAAAACCAAAACTTGTTCTTGAACTAGAAAAAATAACTGATAAAATTATAAATGCGGTTAAAAAAGTGGATGGTGTTGACACGGTCAGTTCAATTGGTGTCATGTTGCATATATCATGTAATCCAAAAGCAAAATCTAAGATTGTCATTGCGGTAGAAAAAGCAGGTGGTAACATAGGCAATATTCAAATCATGGAACCAACCCTTGAAGAAGTGTTTATGAGATTTACGGAGGACTAATTATGAATAACATCTTAGAAAAAATACTAAAAAATCCAATTTCCATCATTGCTAAAAAAGAAATTATGGACAATGTAAGAAACCTATGGATTATTATCATGACGGTGATTTTTGCTGTATTGACTATTGCTATGTCCGCGGTTGGATCCTATTTTAGCGAAGGATTTCAAGATTTAGAAATTACTATTCTTCTTATGATGAGTATCGTTCAATTGCTTGTACCAATTATTGCATTAATGTTAGGATATGCTGCTATTGTTGGAGAAGTAGAAAAAGGATCAATGAATATGTTAATTTCACTTCCTACAAGTCGTCTTGAAATTATACTAGGAAAATTATTTGGACTTGGTGGAGTGCTTTCTTTTACGATATTAGTTGGGTTTGGTATCTCTGGAGTTATCATTGGGCTTTTAGTTCCCAATATTAGTTATATTGAATACATCATTTTTATAATTGCAACTATTCTTGTAGGATTGGTGTATTTGTATATTGCTTTCTTTTTTTCGAATTTATTCAAAAAAAGATCGACTGCCCTTGGAGGAGCAATTTTTCTATGGTTCTTTTTTAACATGTTTCTTCCCTTTATTCTCTTAGGTATTGCATGGGGTGGAGCAGCATTATCTGATATTTTGGCAGGTTCAGCACCAGATTGGTATTATCTAATTGAACTGATAAATCCCATCTCTGTTTATACTGCACTTGTTTATTTAAATATTGGAGGAGGTATTCCTGCAGGCGCAACTTCTACTCCTATGCAATATCCGGAGTTTTATACAAGTGAATTAATGGTTCTCATTTTACTAATATGGATTATTGCTTTCTTTGGTTTATCATATTGGCGCTTTTCTAAGAAGGATATTTAATATCATTGATAAGATGCAATTCCAATTCATCCTTTTTCTTTAAATATGGTTCAGATTCATGAAATGAAAATTGATATAGTACATCTAATAAGATTAGGTGTTCTGATTTTGCAAGACCAAAATCAACCTTTTTTTTAGGATGCTGTAATGCATTGCATATCATTTCATCTGAGATTCTTTTTTCCTGTACTTTTAAAACAGTAGCAATAATCCGGCGAATTTGATGCCAAAGATAGGTCTGAGCGAAAAAATCAAGAATAATAAAGTCTTCAGATTCATCCACAAGAATAGCATCTATCGTTCTAATGGGGTTTTTATGAGACTCTACTCGAGCGAAATTTGAAAAATCATAGGTTCCTGTAAATAGTGATAAGGTTTTCATTGCAGCATTTATTTCTATATCCTTCTTTTTTAAATAATATCGATAAATCCTTCTTGTTGCATATCTGGGATAAAAATCATCGTTTACTTTTTTTATTGCATAAAAAACAACATTGTTATAGACATTTAAATCGTTGAAGATAGCATCAATTCTCTTTGTTGTATCAAAAGAAACAACATTTCCAAGAGCAGATACTCCTTTATCTGTCCTACTAGCAGATTGAAATTTTGCTTCTTTTGGATTTCTTATATAACCTGTTTCTTTTAACAGATCAATAATCAATCCTTCTATTGTTGCAACATTTGGTTGACGTGCATAACCATGGAAATTTTTTCCATTATAAGCAAACTTTAATGCAATTCTCATATAGAATCAACTGCAAATTATTATATCAAATATTAGATGTAATTATGGATTAATTAAAAAAACATCCTCCTTAAATAACAGTAAGAAAGCATGAAAACAATTAGTAATATGTTTCAAAATGTTTTCCACAATACGGACAAATATTTGCATCTGTTGGTATATCTTTCTTGCAATTAGGACAAATTCTTTCTGAAGGAGGCGAAGAGGGATTATATTCTTCAACCTTTTTTGGAACCAAATCACCATCTTTAATCCTCTTATAAGGAATATACACAGCAATAATCCATAAAACAGAACTAATAGCGCCAAATATAGAATATTCAGAAATATTTGATGAAAATGTAAATGAAGAGGAAAAATCCATTGATGAAGGGTCTGTTAAGATATCAGAATATAACTCATCGATCAAACCCATCGAAAATACTCCAATTATAATTGCAATAACAACTGAGAGAATAAACGCAGCGTATAATACATATCTACCTTTTTTATTCTCCAGTTCATAAAGAGCAAACACATACGTTAATCCGCCAGTAATGGCCCCTACAACGGTTGATATAAAGACTACTGGTGCCAAATTTGTGTTACTTATTGCTGAAGCTTCTGTCATATAATCAGAGATGGTAAAAAATATACCTATACCAACAATTACTCCACTGATAATCATACCCGCAATAAAAATAACTAGTGCATATATGATATATTTTTGATGTTTTTCTCCAAATTCTTTTCTACCTGCAATAAGTAGAATTGCTCCAATAAGGCTTATCAACCCACCAATACCACCAAAACTAGCTGATAGGATATATCCAATAAAGTTAGATGTATTTTCAATGGGAATCATATAAAAAAATAAACCAGACAATAATGTGCTTATCGCTGCAAATAGTAATCCAATTAATATCAATAATAGACCATTTTTTGTATAACTATCCATATGCCCTCACAACATAATTGAAATTAATCAACCATTAAAAACATTTTGATATAAAAAAATAAAAAAAATATGGAAAAAATTAAGCAGTTTCTTCAAAATTCTTTCCACAGTATGGACAAACTCTTGCATCTTCAGGAATGAGTCTACCACAATTTGCACATCTGCGATCGCTTTTTCCCTTTGATATAGATGCAGCTTTATCCGGATTTCGAACATACGCGTTAAGTTCAATTTGAACGATAGCAGGTGCGATTATACTTATTAAAAAAAACAAGAGAAACCATAATATGACACTATTATCTTTTTTAACGTGCAAAGAAAAAGCTTCTGCATATTTATACATCCAATAAATATTTGCAATCGGAATGATAATCAGCCAGCACGTTGGTATTTTAGCATCAAAGTTTTCATTTATTTCTTGTTTTGTTTTTATAGCCCAATAGAGAAAATAAATACCAAAGGTTATAAAACCTAAGATATAAACGAGAATCACATTTCTTTCTTTTATGGTATGAGTCATATTTTTTACCTTCCAGGATACTTATTTAACTTGCTTTTCAGCAATATCTCCAACAATAGGAAGCTTGAATTTTTCTCCTTGATATGCTTTTATCATTAGAACCAACCATAGAATTACCGTGATCGCATAAATCACCCAGGAAGCCCAGATCAATGCAGGAATACCTGGATCAAAACTTCCAAGATTGTAATAACCCCCACCATAATTCCATTTTGGTGCTCCAATCCAACCAAGAATGGAACCAAGAATGGTCAATGGTAAAAAGGTTAATATTGATTGCATAGCATGAAATTTAACAAACTTATTTTCTTTTTCAATAAAATAAAAAATAATTCCTGTTATCCATGCCAATACATAACATAGGGCACCTGCAAGATTTTCATCTAAATTCATTGATGTTTTTTCTGCCATTTTTTATCCTCACCAATCTTCATTAGTATAACCTACCAATATTTGACTGGCTATTTATCCTTTTTGATTGAAATAGGATTTAGAAATAAATGTTCCTCATCAATATAGATTATGCTTATCATCTCATCTTTAAAAGATAATTTACTGGGATTACGAACAATTCTCATATGATAGGTATCCTTATCCATCACTTGAATTTCATCAGCATCCTGACTTACTAAAATCATCTCTTTTTGAAGATCTTTATTTCCAATAACATTAATTCCATCCAGCTCTGTTGCTTCAACTGTCGACTCAACACCCGATAAAAGATTAATGAGATGGATTAAATTTCGATGAATTTTTGAAATAATGAAATATTCTTCTTTTAGTTTTATCACATCATTCATCTCAAATGGGGAAAGCCGTAAAAGATAGGTATATCGGTAGAGTTGCTTTCCATCTTTCATACCAACATTTTTTGATGAAACAGTAATTGTGCCACCAAACTGATCTTGAACTTTTTTTACTATAGCATATGCTGCCTGTTTATCACTTATTAAAAAATCAAATCCACCATGTTCCATTCCATAATCTGCGAGAAATAATTTCCTATTTCCTTGCTCTTGCATGCTAAGGAGGGTATGATCCACAAAAGCTTCAATATCTTGCAATTTCTTATTTGAAAGTTTTTTATTACCTGGTCGAATTTGTATAATTGCTTCATGATACCCTCCAAATTGTTTTGAACACATATCACAAACATTTTTCTTTAATTTAACAGAAATATCATGAGACTCGGAAACAAGTTCATCGTCAATGAATCCTTGAATTGTAATAGTACAATCCACATTTTCTACAATATCCCCACATGCAATTGAAATGGTTTTCTTTTTTAATTCATTGCTTATGGTAAAAAATTGTTTTATATATCGTTTAAGAATATCTTCAAATGAATCGTTTTTCCAGTTGCTTTTATATTTAAATGCATTGCAATGGGTACAATAAGGAATATAAAAAACAGATGGCCCTTGGGCAAACTGATGACGTTGTAAATAACATCTGAGGCAAGATCCTTCGCGAAAGATAGTTGTTTCTTTGCCACAATCAACACAAATCATAGGAAACCGTTCATTGTTTTATTTAACTTTTTTTTGAGTAAGATACACTCCACACATTATAAACATTGCACCTATAAAAAAAAGAAACGTCATCTTTTCTCCAACAAATACCATTGATAAAATAATAGTAAAAAAAGGAATCAATGTAAGAAATACAGCAGTTCGTGCTGCATCTTGTTTTGATAAAATAACATACCATATCAGATATCCAATAACAGAGCAAAATACACCTAGATATAAGATAGCAATAAGACCTGAAAAGGATATGTTACTAACATCATAGGAAAGATATGGTATCATAAAGGGAATATAACAGAGAGTACCAAATAGAAATGCATTTGCCGTCACTTTTAATGGATCATATTTTTTTAATAAATTTTTGCCAATAATCGAGTATATTGCCCAACACAAGGCAGATGCAAGAACCAAAAGACAGCCTAAAAGAAATGAATTATCAACAGTTAATGTTTCGTTATTCATTTGTCCAACGATAATAATGATAACACCAAAAAAGGACAAGGGAATTCCCATCATTTTCCATATCGAAAATTGTTCCTTTAAAAAAAATCTTGAGAGTATTGCAATCAAAATAACATTCGTATTTATCAATATTGATGCAGTGGCAGGAGTGGTAAGATATACTCCATTGAATTGGAAAATATAAATAAAAGTAACTCCTGTTAAACCAAGAAGAAATACATGCCCCCATTCTTTTTTTGGCAGTAAAAGTTTTTGTTTTTTGAAAAAAACAATTCCTATCATTAATGGGGTTGCAACAAGAAATCGAAGAAATGCAAGCATTACTGGTGGAACCTCATCTACTGTTAAACCAACGGCAATAAAACTACCTGCCCAGATTAAACTTGTTAGTATAAGAAGAAAAGGAGGGGTTGCTTCTTTTACATTCATGTTTCACAAATACATTTATTTTTTAATTGCATTAATTGCTTCAATACCGCCCTTAAATGCATTATTATTAATGGTTTTGAATTTTTCAGGTACATTTGCTAGAATAGTCTTAAGCAAAACATCAGTATCAAAAGGAAGTATCTCTGTTGCAGCAAGTGCTCCAAGCATGACGATATTTTTTGTGATTGTCGCACCTGCTTTCTTTGAGATATCAAGTGCATTTATTTTATATAAATCAGCTTTTGTATCAAGTTCTTTAAAGATATCTGTTAGAGCGGGATACGTATCATTTCCTACAGATACGGTAAAGGGTACCACGGGAGTAATATCTGTGACTAATTTTGTCTTTTTATTGGCAAATCGAATGTATCGTAAGGCTTCAACTGGTTCTAAACTGACCATAACATCTGCTGTGCCACTTGCAACAAGAGGGCTGGATACTTCCCCCATTCTAACAGTGCAAAAAACTGATCCGCCTCGTTGAGCCATGCCATGAACTTCTGAAGCATATACCTTAGTTTTTGCATTTACTGCTGCTTTACCTAAAATATTTGCAGCAGTTATGACTCCTTGACCGCCAACACCAGATAATACGACACTGATTTTGCTCATTTATTTGTCCTCCTTTTTTACCTTAATTGCTTTTTCAGGACATATTTGAACACAGTTTCCACAACCATTACACTGCTGATCATCAATATGAATGCTTCCATCGTCTTCATAATAAAATGCAGGACAACCAAATTCATCAATACAGATTTTACATGCTTTACAGGTCTTTTGTTGAATTTCAAATACCGGGATCTTTTTACCTTGTCTTCGTTTGTCTCTATTTTCAATTAAAATACAGGGTGATTTGCTCACAACAAAACTTGGTCCCTTATATTCAAGAGCACGGGTGAATGCTTCTATTGTTTTTTTGATGAGATTTGGATTGACTATCTCAATATGTTCCACACCACATCCTTTGGCAACATCTTCTACTAGAATTCTTTTTGCAGGATTTCCCATGCCATCCATATCAGTTCCTGGATGGGGTTGATGGCCAGTCATTGCAGTGGTCCTATTATCAAGAACGGTTATAACAACATCATGATTGTGGTGCGTTGCATTAATAAGTGGTGGTATACCTGAATGGAAAAAAGTTGAATCGCCCATAAAGGAAATTATTTTTTGGTCAGTAGAAACAGAAAGCCCACATGCGGTTCCTGCGTTAGAACCCATACATAAAAGTAAATCAGCCATGTACAATGGCGGCTCCTTACCAAGGGTATAACAACCAATATCCGTTGGATAGATGGTTGATTTGGGTGATGCTTTTTTTGCCGCATAATACGTTGCTCTATGGGGACATCCCGGACAAAGTGCGGGTGGTCTTCTTGGTAGAGCAAGATCTGGTTTCTGAGGGGTTGGTAGTGGGCTTTTTTTATTAAATATTTTTGCTAAGGTATTTGTTACATTATCTGGTGTGTATTCATATAATCTTGAGAAATGTCCCGTAGACTTTCCAAGAATCTTAACAGAGGAGTTAATTTCATAAGCAAGCTGTTTAAATTGATTTTCTAAAATAGGCTCTAATTCCTCGACAATGGTGATTTCAGAACAAGTTTCAATCAATTTTTTACATTTCTTTGGAGGTATGGGATGGGTCATCCCAATTTTTAATATGGTCACATCAAGACCTAAATCATCAGCAGCTTCTTTGACATAATTATAAGCAACACCAGACGTAACGATACCTTTATCGCTTTTTTTCCCAATTTGAATGAACTCATTAAACGGTGATTCGTCTGAAATTATTGCAGCTTTCTCCATTTTCTTAAGTAATATTGGATGTTGCTTTAATGCAATAGAAGGCACAGTTACAAGATTGGGGTCTTTTTCAAAAAATCCTTTTCCTTTCGGTTTTTTTGGCTTCTTCAATGTGACCGCACCACGTGCATGATTTAAACGAGTGGTTGTTCTCATGAGCAAAGGAAGTTTTAATTCTTCTGAGATATCAAAACCAATACGAGTCATTTCTTTTGCTTCTTCAGGTGTTGTAGGTTCTAACATTGGGGCATTTCCAAAGAGAGCATAATACCTATTATCCTGCTCATTTTGAGATGAATGACAAGAAGGGTCATCAGCTGAAATAATGATATGTCCGCCTTTACAACCTACATACAGATAGGTCATAAATGTATCACTAGCTACATTTAATCCAACATGTTTCATACAGGTAAGACTTCTAAGATTACAAAAAGATGCGGCACCCGCAACCTCTAAGGAAACTTTTTCATTGGTTGAATATTCAAAATAATACGGAACTTTTTTATTATTCTTTTTAAGATATTTTGCAATATGAGAAAAAGTATCCGCAATTTCTGATGATGGTGTACCAGGATAGGTGGTTGCAACATCAACTCCTGCTTCAATAGCACCTCTTGTTATTGCTTCATTTCCAAGTAGTAATATTGTTTTACCAGGTTTTTCATCAATAATGTCCATAATTATAATCCCCATAAATCGACAATGTTGTTCAAATTTGATGAACTAAAGAAACCATATAAATCTAACTCTCCTAAATTTAACATGATTATAAGAAATATGTAATTAATAGAATATACATAAATATTTAAATAATAAAAAGAGGATAGTTTTCATTGGGACAGTAATATGAAAAAATATTCAAAAATTCTAAGTATAATATTTATTAGCTTTTTTTTAACACATGGTTTTTTCTTTATTGATTCAACAGCAAAAGGAAATCAATTTGAAGAGATTCAATGTTTATTTGGACAAACAACACCACTTATAACTGAAGATTCGGACTATTCGCACATCCATATTGATCACGTAGATTCTTATACATATATTCCAGGTAATCCTCAGTTACCAAGAATAAGTAAGCAATATATTCTTCCATTAGGATCAACAATTGAGCAGTGTCTGATGACAAAAAGCCAACTCTTTTCACTTCCCGTAAATAAACCTGTAGCGCCTTGTGACTATCCTACACCACTGACTTCCGAAATAATTGAAAATCAAGCAATTTATTCAATTGACCAATCATATCCCCAAAAACCATATGAACTCAATGTAGGAACCGGCCTTCTAAATGATGAGCTTGTAACCTATGCGACAATATTTTTTTATCCTATTCAATATAATCCAATTCAACAAAAGATATACTGGTCTGAACAAACCCACTTTACCATAACATATATACCACCAAAAAATACCTATCCAACCTCAAATGAATATGATTTAGTGGTAATAGCTCCATCACAATTTGCACAAACCCTAAATCCATTGGTTCAACATAAAAATAATTATAAAGTCTCAACATTTTTAAAAACAACTGAAGAAATTTATGATGAATATCAAGGAAGAGACCGCGAAGAACAAATAAAATATTTTATTTATGATGCTGCAAAAAACCAAGGAATTCAATATGTGCTACTCGTTGGTAATATTGATTTAGTTCCAATGAGGCGCGCTGCAATCCGAGTCTATCACGATGAAGATATTTTAACAGATCTGTATTATGCCGATGTATTTGATGCGCTTGGCTTCTTTTCAAGCTGGGATAGCAACAATAACAATAAATTCAGTGAATATGGATGGAATGATGGTCTCATTGATCATGTTGATCTCTATCCTGATGTACATGTTGGAAGACTTCCTTGTAAAAATGCAAATGAAGTAACCGTTGTTGTCAACAAAATTATTACCTATGAATCAAGTTCAGCAAGCAACCCTTGGTTTGATCGAATGTTACTTATGGCCGGTGATACGTTTCCGAATAATGGTGTCATCGAAGGAGAACTTGTCACAAGTATTATCGGTCAACATATGCAACAATATGGATTTGAACTGGTGAAACTCTGGACGTCTCTTGAAACATTTCGACCAATAAACATTAATAAAGAAATCAACCAAGGAGCTGGTTTTATCAGTTATTCCGGCCATGGATATGAGCAAGGATTTGGTACGTCCCCACCATATGTTGAAAAACGCATTGAATATTTTTCACCCTATCTTTATGGATTATTTAATGATGATAAGCTTCCTGTCGTTTTTCTTGATGCATGTTCCACCACAAAACTTGATTTTACCGTTGAAGACTTGTTAGAATGGTATCCTGAAATTCTTGTAAGAATCCTTACCATGATAGAAGGAGAACCCTATGCAATGGATACAAAGTACCCCTGTTTTTCATGGGAGCTGGTGAAAAAATCAAATGGTGGAAGCATTGCTTCAATAGGGGCTACAAGAGTAGCTTTTACCGGTGTTGATGAGAATGGGGCACATTGGGGGGCAGGATTTTTAAATACCCATTTCTTTGAAAGGTATCAACCAGGAAAAACGTTAGGTGAATTATTTACTGGTTCTCAAATTGATTACTTAAATGGGGTTGGAAAAGAATGTATCACTCTTGAAGAATTTATTCTCGTTGGTGATCCTAGTCTAATGCTCGGGGGATTCTCATAAAATAAACAAGCAATCATATGACAATTCATGCTTCAATATTTTTGACATTGAGAGGAAATAATTATTAATTAATAGCTTGTTATGAATGTTAGATGGGTACACAGGAAAAAAAGAGGAAACTTCGAAAAGAACTTGGATTACTTGATGTATTTTGTATTGCCTCAGGTGCCATGATTAGTTCAGGGCTTTTTATTTTACCTGGTTTAGCATTTTCAAAAACAGGTCCCGCTGTTATCTTATCCTATGCACTGGCAAGTCTTCTTGTAATACCTGCTATGCTTTCAAAAGCAGAACTTGCAACGGCTATGCCAAAAGCAGGTGGCACCTATTTTTTTATCGATAGAAGCATGGGTCCAATGATGGGAACTATTGGAGGATTTGCCTCATGGTTTTCTTTGGCTTTTAAAAGTGCGTTTGCCCTTGTTGGCATAGGTGTCTTTGCCATATTGCTTAATCCAGGTTTTTCAGTTATACAGATGAAAATAATTGCTGTGTTTTTTTGTATTGTGTTTACACTCATTAATTTATTTGGTGTGAAACATACAGGAAAAACACAAATTATTCTGGTTACTGGACTTATAGGTCTCTTAATTATTTATATTGTTGCTGGGTTTTTTTATTTTCAACCTAGTCATTTTGATAATTTTATGCCATATGGATTTGGATCCGTTTTTTCAACGGCAGGATTAATTTTCGTATCTTTTGGTGGATTAACAAAAATTTGCAGTGTCGCTGAAGAATGTAAAAAACCAGGTCGTACGATTCCAATGGGAATGTTTCTTTCATGGTTATTCATCTCCATTCTTTATTTATGTATTATTTTTGTTACAATAGGTGTTGCAAATCCAAATGAATTAATGAATTCATTGACTCCAATTACCCTTGGGGCCGAATCGATTCCACTTCTTGGCGGCATTGGTGGATTAATTATGTCCATTGCTGCAATACTTTCATTTATAACAACTGCAAATGCAGGAATTCTTGCTGCATCCCGAAATCCAATGGCCATGGCAAAAGATCAGCTATTGCCTGGATCTTTTGCAAAAATTTCAAAAAGAGGAACTCCTACCTTTTCAATTATTTTTACTGCGTGTTTTATGATTTTTGTCATTATCTTTTTAGATATTGAAAGTCTTGTAAAAACAGCATCACTTCTTAAAATATTGTTATTTTTATTTGTTATATTATCTCTTGTAATTATGAGAGAGAGTAAAATACGGCATTATCGGCCAAAATTTAAGTCGCCTTTATATCCCTGGATTCAATTCGCAGGTATTTTTGGCCTAGTGTTTCTGATTTTTGAAATGGGCATATTGCCTATGCTTCTTGTAGGAATATTCATTCTTATCGGCTTTTTATGGTATAGGTTTTATGCACGTGATAAAATTTGGAGAGAGTATTCGCTTATGCATGTGGTTGAAAGAATCACTGATGAAAAAACAACCACATTTATGACCGATGAAGAACTTAGAGAAATACTCATTCAACGTGATGAAATTGATGAAAAACGATTTGAACAGTTAATCAAAGAATGTAAAATCCTAGATATCTATAAATATCTGCCTCCCGACCAACTTTTTAAAACAATAGCAAAAGAATTAAGTGATCAGGTGCATGTAAAAAAAGAAACCCTTTATAAATTATTAAAAGCCCGTAAACAGGATTCAAATGTCGTAATTCATCCAGGTGTCGCAATATTTTCTCATAAAATAAAGGGAAGAAATAAATTTGAAATTGTATTTATCCGAACAAAAAAAGGCCTGATTATTTCTAAGGATATAGATCCAATACATTGTTTCTTTATTATCATTGCCACCCCCGATCAACAAAGTTTCTATTTACATTCACTCATGTGGTTTGTTCAAATTGCAGAAGATCCTGATTTTGAATCCCAATGGATTAATGCAAAAAATATTGATGAATTGAGAGATGCACTAGGTTCTTCATGGAAAAAAAGGAAAGCTTAACTGAATAGTATAAACTAAAAATTGAATCTCAATTTATGAACGTAATGTTCTATATATTTTCCCACAATATGGACAAACGATAAATTTTTTGGGGATGAGATGTCTACATTGCGGACAGAGGGTTATTTTTTTCTCTTTCATTTTACATCTCCAATTACTATATTTGCTGTAGTTTACTTCCGCAGTTGGGACATTTTTTTTTGCTTATTCTAAATATTTTCAAACACTTGCTGCATTCAGATAACATATTACACCATTCCATGTTAAATACTGTCATGTTATTAATTGTCATACATACTATAAATACTTTTCGTGATTAACTATCAAAAAAACAAAAAATTTGAAAAAAAATTAAATAATCATCTATGATTTACACAAATCATTGTGTAATTAAGGGTATCAACATGGGTCGAAGGAAAAACAATCTAGAAGAATATGAACATTTAGCTCCTGAAGAATTATATGCCCATGTGAGAAAAAACATTAGCATCCCAAAATACATGGATGCATTTCTATTTGAACATAAGATAAGTCTCTCTAAACTTGTTCAAAATGCAATTATAACTCGCATGAATCAAGAACAAAAACAAAATATGAGAAAAGAAATAAAAAATGAAATCGAAGAAAAAACTATTAGAAAAAAAATCAGAGAAAAGAAGAAAGATAATCCAAACTTTGAACATGAGCTGCAAAGAGCACGATACCTTCTCTCAGCATATTTCAATGCTTTTGATGCCCAACAAGGCGAGATTGCAGAACAGAAAAAACAACTTATATTCTCAGATTTTCCAGAGATGTATGTTGATGTTATTAAATTTGAACAATGGTATAAAAAAAATATAGAATCGTATACGATGCTTAAACAGCAATTTGAAAATCCAGTTGAACGACTTATTACTATCAAGAAAAAATATTTTTCGTAAATATTAAAATAACCTAATCAAACCTTACATAGCATGGTTTGAAAAACCCCTTGCACGTTTTAAACCATATCTTCTTAATAAATATTGGATATATTTTTTTTCATAGGGTTCTTTTAATTGATATCTCACCACAGTTCGTTTCTTAAATGCCAAATGTTTCTTCATATCTATCATTATCTTATTTTAAAAAAACCAATATTTAAAGAATGATTGTTAAAATGACAAATCTAAAAATCACTTGATTCTAATAAACATAATCATTACATAATAAAAGCACCTTATCCTCTTTTATGAGCAATCCGGTAGTGTTGACAATTGGAGGTTCTGATCCTTCATGTGGTGCTGGAATTCAAGCAGACATCAGAGCATTACAACTTCTAAATATTCACCCAGTATCCGTTATAACCACAATTACCATTCAAAATACAAAAACATTGAATCAGATTATTCCATTATCAGAAAACATTATTGAACAACAAATAGAGAATATAACAAATGATATCAAACCGATATTTGTCAAAACTGGGCTGCTATATTCAAAAGAAATAATTGAAATTATTTCCATAAAACAAGAGAAATATCATTGGAATCTTATTGTTGATCCAATCTTAAGATCATCAACAGGAGCATCCTGTATTACATATGATTTCATTACCGCTTTAAAAACGATATTAATTCCAAGAGCATACATGATAACACCTAACATTCCTGAAGCAGAACATATTTTAGAGGTAGATATTCAACATATCAACGATATGAAACAAGCAGCAAAAAAATTGTATCAACTTGGTTGTAAACATGTTTTGATAAAAGGAGGACATCTTTCTCAACAGGACTTTGCTGTTGATGTTTTCTATAATGGGAAACAATTTTATGAATTCAGTCTACCAAAAATTCATTCATCAGAGGTTCATGGAACTGGATGTGTGCTATCTTCTCTTATTACCGGTTATTTATGCAAAGATGAAAAACCAGAAATTGCCGTTCAAAAAGCAAAACACGATCTATGGCAAATGATAAACCATGCATATCAACCAGGAAAATGTATGAAAGTTTGCAATCTTCAGTGTCCTGTATTTAAATCAACACCACCTCTCTTTGAATCCCCTGCCTATTTAGACACATGGATTGAATATGAAGCGGTGTTGTCCTTATTGATTAAAGAACTCCCTTCATCCTTTATCGCTGAAGTCGGTTGCAATATGGGATATGCCATTCAAAACGCACAAACATTCAATGATATCTGTGCATTTTCTCATCGATTAACAAAGAACATCCCTAGAAAAGAACTCCCCTCTCTTACTTTTGGCGGATCAAAACATGTCGCATCAATTATTCTTGCAGCTATGAAATATTACCCTCATATTCGATGTGCAATAAATATCAAAAATAATGAAAAAATTCTAAATTCATGTAAAAAAGCAACCGATTCAATTGCATCATTTAATCGATCAGATGAACCAGAACATATCAAATCAACCATGGAATGGGGAACAGAGAAAGTCTTAAAATTATCCAAAACCTGCCCTCACATCATATATGATACGGGAGGTGTTGGTAAAGAACCAATGATTCGAATTATAGGACCAAATCCAAAAAAGGTCCTTGATATGCTCCTTTCAATAAAAAGATACTATAAAAACGAAAATACCTCCTAGGATTTCTACGAAAGATTTATTAATACTAATAATGTTGATTCCCCCCAAGTAATGACAAAGACCTACTAGGGAGGTTAAAAAGTATGGCCAGAAATGAAGGAATCGATGAAAACACGATATTTGTAGGAAACAAGCCACCTATGAGCTACGTTCTTGCTGTTGTAACACAATTCAATGGCGGATCTGATGAAGTAATTATTAAAGCAAGAGGTCGAGCGATAAGTCGAGCAGTTGATACCGCAGAAATCGTACGAAATAGATTTGTCAAAGAAGCAGCAATAAAAGACATAAACATAGGAACTGAAAGTATCACAAATGAAGAAGGAAGAAACTCGAATGTTTCTTCAATAGAGATAACACTTTCAACAAAGTAATAAACAGGGAATTTTTTATAAAACCCTATCTCTTTCTTTTTTATAATTAAAGCATTATCTAAATATTTAAACGTAATATTGCGAAATCATTTTAATACGAAAACCTATTCACCTGTGCTGTTGATTTTACATGGTCAATTATATTATTGTTACTGGTGGAGTTATTTCGGGATTAGGAAAAGGAATTACAACCGCATCTGTTGGAAAAATATTACAAATGCATGGATACAATGTTACAGCAATGAAAATTGATCCATATATTAACTGTGATGCAGGAACCCTTCGCCCAACAGAACATGGAGAAGTTTGGGTTACTGAAGATGGTGGAGAAATCGATCAAGATCTTGGTCATTATGAACGGTTTCTTGATATTAACATACCAAAACATCACAATATTACCACAGGTCAAGTATATGGCGCGGTTATTAAAAAAGAACGAAAAGGCGAGTATTTAGGGAAAACAGTTCAACCAATCCCTCATGTAACTGATGAAATCAAACAGCGAATCCGTCGACCATCCAAAGAAAAAGATCTTGATTTTATATTAGTTGAAATCGGTGGAACTGTTGGTGATTATGAAAATATATTGTTTTTAGAAGCAGTTCGTCAAATGAAACTCGAAGGAGATAAAGTACTATTTATTCATGTAACCTATGTCCCAGTCTTGGATGCATTGGGAGAGGCAAAAACAAAACCAACACAACACTCGGTAAAACTCCTCCGAGAAATAGGTATTCAACCAGATTTTATAGTAGCAAGAGCAGATAATACTCTTGATCATGTACGAAAAGAAAAAATTGCATTATTTTGTAATGTTCATGAAGAAGATGTTATCTCTGATTCTAATATCGATAGTGTATATGCCGTACCATTACTTTTCGAAGAGCAATCATTATGTAGAAAAATCCTTAAAAAATTACGTCTACGAAGAGATATTGAGGATTTGAAATCCTGGAAAAAATTTATTCATCAGATAAGAAATCTGCAAGAAGAAATCACAATCGGTATTGTTGGAAAATATTTTGATATCGGAACCTCACAATTATCAGATTCTTATATCTCTGTTATAGAAGCGGTAAAACATGCCGCATGGGCAAATAACCTTGATCCGAAAATTCAATGGATTGATTCAAAAAAATTTGAAAAGAACCCCGACACACTAAAAACACTCAATAATGTTGATGGTATTATTGTCCCAGGGGGCTTTGGTCTTTCTGGCATCCAGGGAAAAATTGATGCGATTAAATATTGTAGAGAACAGCAAATCCCCTATCTAGGACTTTGTTTAGGAATGCAGTTGGCAGTGGTGGAATACGCACAAAACATTTGTCATATTGAAGGAGCACATTCAAAAGAAGTGAAGAAAAGTGCCAAGGCACCGGTTATTGATTTTATTCCCGAACAAGTTTCAATTCTTCAAGAATCAAGATATGGTGCAACCATGCGGCTTGGTGGGTACCCTGCAGTCCTTACAAAAAATTCTATTGTTCAAAAGTTATATGGAAAAAACGAGGTCTATGAAAGGCATCGTCACCGATATGAAGTAAATCCGGAGTATGTTGAGATCATTGAAAGAAAAGGCCTATTGTTTTCTGGTCGGTCGCCAGATGGAATTTTAATGGAGTTTATGGAACTTCCAGATCATCCTTATTTTATTGCGACCCAAGCACATCCTGAATTCAAGTCAAGACCTATGAAGCCAGCACCGCTATTTGATGGGCTCATTAAAGCTGCGGCAAAAAAAAAATTTAATAATTCCTCAAAAGAGGTTAAGCAAATAATATAGGAAAAGTATTAGATTTATTATAAAAAAAATTATGTGTTCTCTTCTATTTTATTATCTTTTTCGTCGAGAACATTTTTTAACATATCAAAATTGAATTGGGTTTTTGAACAGCCATTTTTGGTAAGAGGAATGGACAATGCAGGAGTGTTTAAGCTGCATAGAATTTTTGTCCCTAGTTTTAATTCATCAGTACAGGCAATGCCAACCACCCCATCATATGATTTTTTTTCAAGTATCTTTCGAACACATGAGCCGCCGGGTAAAATAAAGACATCATACTTTTTCTTATTTGCTAGTTTTGTTGCTTGATAAACTAAACAATCTTTTGAACAGAAATTACATTCATAAGATGATACTTCTGAATTAAACGTGGCTTTACACCGAGAATCCATATATTTTCTACAACAATGGGGAAGCAATAATGCTTTATTTTTCGCTACTTTAAAAAGTGGTTTACAAAGAAAATTATTGAAATGAGTGTCAATCATATCTTTAATTAACATAACCGCATCTTCCAATCGAAGACCTGTTTTTTCTGCAACCTGAAATCGACTAACTAAATCTGATGCGATGTCAGATATTTTTGCATTTCTTCTATTGGAAAGTTTTGCAATTTCATGAAATAATGTTTGAGATATTCCTGATAAATCAAAAGTAAAATGATATGACATAATTTAACCTCGCTCTATCTACTTTATTTTTTTAATATTAATTACTTGTTTAACAATCATTATCAGTTTGTTATGTAATCTATACAAACACTAGATAAGACAAAAACACTGGAACCTATTACATTATATAAATTTTACCCAATTAAATTTCATTATTTTCTCATATAATCTTGTTTTTTATTCTAAAATGATTGAAAAATGGTTTATTGAAAAATTAGGTTATATTAAAATATATAATAATAAAATATTTAAATCATAACAAAATAGTGTAAAAAAATAAGAATAAGATGATAATTTAAGGTTTTTTTTACAGGTTATTTTGATTGTAGATATGCATCAATTGCTCTTGCTGATTTCTTTCCAGCACCCATCGCAAGAATCACCGTTGCCGCACCCGTTGCAATATCTCCACCAGCATAAACACCAGGAATATTGGTTTTTCCATCATCATCTGTTTTGATATTGCCCCAGCGTTCTGTTTCAAGTTTATCAAAGCTTTGTGAAATAAGTGGATTAGGGCTCTGCCCAATAGCAACAAGAGCAGAATCAATAGGAATAGTAAATTCAGAATCTTTTATTGGAATCGGTCTTCGCCGACCACTATCATCCGGCTCCCCTAGCTTCATTTCGATACATTTCACGGCAGTGATTTTCCCTTTATCATCACCAACAAATTCTATTGGACTGGTAAGAAGTTTAAAAATAACCCCCTCTTCTTTTGCATGATGAACTTCTTCAATTCTTGCAGGCATTTCCTTTTCCGTTCGACGATAAATAATGTATGATTTATCCGCTCCCATTCGAAGAGAAGTTCGAGCACAATCCATAGCTACATTTCCTGCACCAAACGTGGCAACCGTACCCCCAACCGTACAAGGGGTGCAGTGATGAGGAAAATCATAAGCCTTCATCATATTCACACGAGTTAGAAACTCATTTGCAGAATAGACGCCATCCAAATTTTCACCAGGAATATTTAACCAACTGGGAAGGCCTGCCCCTGTTGCAATAAAAATAGCATCGAATTCTTCTAATAATTCTTCCATCGTAATGGTTTTTCCCACGACTATATCATAATTAATTTCAACACCAAGTTGCTTAATATAATCCACTTCTGCATGTACAATAGATTTTGGTAAACGAAATTCAGGAATACCATACATAAGCACCCCGCCTGGTGCATGTAACGCTTCATACAAAACAACTCTATGTCCTTTCTTCGCAAGATCTCCAGCACAAGTCAAACCAGCCGGTCCTGCACCAACAATAGCAACTTTCTTACCTGATGATTTAACTTTTTTTGGTGGTTTTACTCCATGTTCACGTTCCCAATCAGCAAGAAATCGTTCAAGCCTTCCAATAGCTACAGGTTCTCCGAGTTTCAAAAGAGTGCAATTTCCTTCACATTGGCTTTCATAAGGACAAACCCGACCGCAAACTGCAGGAAGGCTAGTTTTATTCTTTAAAATTTCAACGGCTTTTTCAAAATCTCCTTTTGCAACTTCTTTAATAAATTCAGGAATGTCAATCTCAACAGGGCAGCCTTTCGTACAAGGGCGATTTTTACATTGAATGCAGCGTTTCGCTTCTTCAATTGCAACTTTTTCAGAATAACCATAGGGAACCTCATTGAAGTTTTTAATTCGTTCTTTTGGGTTTTGTTCAGGCATGACATGTTTTTCTTTTTTTACGCCCATCTACTCCACTCCTTTAAGCATCTTACAGGCCTTTTCTTCCTCACGGACAAATCGACGATTTCGAAGCATAAGATTTTCAAAATCAACTTTATGGCCATCAAACTCTGGTCCATCTACACAAGCAAACTTGGTTTCACCATCAATTGATACTCTACAACCACCACACATACCTGTCCCATCAACCATAATGGGATTTAACGAAACAATCGTTTTCAAATCATACTTTCTTGTTAAATCAGTTACAACTTTCATCATGATAACAGGGCCAATCGCCCAAACCATATTGACTTTCACTCCATCATCGATAAGTTTTTGGAGGACCGTTGTAACAAAACCTTTCGTCCCTTTGGATCCATCATCGGTTGCTATATGCAATTCATCACTAAACTCATCAATCTCTTTTTCAAGCATTAGTAAGGATTCATTTCGAGCGCCGAGAATAGAAACTACATAATTCCCTGCATCTTTTAATGCCCTAATTATTGGATATAAAGGTGCAATGCCAACCCCTCCACCAATACAAACAACAGTACCAAATTTTTCTATTTCAGAGGCGACACCAAGAGGACCTACAAAATTAAGGGTTTTCTCTCCTTTATTCATTTTTCCAAGTTGTATTGTTGTTTTTCCAACTTCCATAAAAATGATAGTGATTGTTCCTTTCTTTCTATCATAATCTGCTATGGTTAATGGTATTCGTTCTCCTTCTTCATCAATTCTTAAGATAATAAATTGACCTGCTTTTGCATGTTTTGCAACAAGAGGTGCTTTTATTTTCATCAGTTTTACAGTATCGGATAATATTTGCTTCTCAAGTATCTCATACATAACAAACACATCTCTTTGTTATTTTTTTGATATGGGCACAGGTAAAGGAGGTTTTTATTAAAACTTTTACCAAGTTACGCTAAAATCATTAGCAAAATGTAAATAAAATTTTATCAAGATGAGCAAAAATATAATTATTTAGACATACAAAAGAAAAATGAGAAATAATATAAGATAAACTATTATGTAACAAAACATATCAAATCAATAAAATGGAGTCAATATTTTTGAAAAATTTATTCACTTCAGATCTTCACGGTAATAAAAAAAAATATGCATTATTATTTAGAGTTATTGAAAAAGAAAAACCAAATGCTGTTTTTATTGGGGGAGATATCTTTCCAAACACGTACTCATCATCTGAAAGTGTGTCCGATTTTTTAGAAGAACATCTCTTTCAACCACTAAAAAGAGTGAGAAAAAAATCCTTGAAAGAGATGAGAGTTTTTATTATTCTTGGAAATGATGACCCAAGAATCAATGAAGAATGTTTAATAAAAGCAGACAAAGAACAATTAATCGATTATGTTAATGGCAAAACAGTGCCTTATAATGAGTATTTTGTAACAGGTTATTCTTATATTCCTCCAACGCCCTTTCAATTAAAAGATTGGGAAAAATATGATATTTCTCGCTATGTAGAATTTAATAGTATTTCTCCTGAAGAAGGGTATCGATCGGTAAAAGTTGAGAAAGATATTATGCAATTTTCAACGATTTCTGAAGATTTAAAAAAACTTGTGAAAAATGCACCACCAGAAAAAACAATATTTCTATTTCATGCTCCCCCATATGGCACAAATCTAGATAGAGCCGACCTTGATGGCATCCATGTTGATCATGCTCCTCTTGATGTCCATATTGGAAGCATTGCCATTCAACGATTTATAAAAAAATTTCAACCGCATCTTACTCTTCATGGTCATGTACATGAAACCGTTCGTTTAACCAATAAATGGAGAGAGCTTATTGGAAAGACGTATGCTTTTTCGGGTTCCCATGAACAACATGAGTTCTGTTATATCTCATTTGATCTACATGATTTAGAAAAGGCATCAAGAGCGCAAATCATGATTTAATTATTGGGTACTTAACGGAATTTTTTTTGCACTTAAATAAGGCGATGTAATATGAGTGGCCCAGCTGGTATTTCGTTTGATATCCTTGTCTGTAATAAAATGAATATCTAATAAGTATGATGTGCTGATTCCCGTTCTTTCTGTATTTTCTTCAATAAGTTTTTTTTCTTGAATGTCAAACCATTCCAAAAGCCGTTCTTTTTGTTCCTCATTTCCCTGAAAATGTACAATAATATCAATATCACTTGCAGGTCCAGCCTTTCCCGTCTTAGTACTTCCAATCAGATACATTGCTTTTATGCCATATTCTTTCGCAGATATTTTTTTTCCAAGTTCAAATGTTTTTTGTAATCGCCAATCCCAATGATCTGGTGGTTTTAAGAACGCTAATGCTTTATTTTCGTCCCCATCCATAATAATTGATAAGGTACCTCCTTCAACAAGATCATGCACATCAATTAATTTTACCACATTAGCATATTTTTTATATTGTGGTATCACTTCAGTTAAATGGTTTTGAGCTTTTTTGAATAATTGCTCATTAAAAATATTTTCTGTTTCATCAGGATATAATGGTAAATAACGAATATCTGCCTCCACAAGATCCTGGAAGAAATGTGTTCCAAAACTCAGTTCAGGGGTGTACTCGCCTTTTTTCTTTGCGATTTCAACAAGTAATGTGGTGTTATTTATATCTCCATAGTTAACTGGAACACCAAGTTTAATGTCACCTCTACTACCCCAGCGACCAGGGCCCATGAGTATGAATCTTCTCTTGGGTAGTTTCTGATTTAATTGATTAATAACCTCTGCTATCTTCATCATTTCTTCACGAGATGTAAGGTTTAAGTATGCCTCAGGTTCAACAAAAACAATATATTCAAGATGCTCAATTTGACTAGTTGTAACATATCTATTTGCCGAAAAAACCTGTCTTTTTGCAGGGATGTCTGAGGGAATTGGAATGCGATTTCTTCCAATGCTTTGGCTTTGCGGTCTACACTGTAAAATATAGAGAGCGTCACCATTTGATGCAAATTCAACATCAACAGGTGAACCGATATGGTCTTCTAATGTTTTCATTATTATCTTCATTTTTTGTAAGAATTTTGTTTTCTCAAACAGCTTTGAAAAAGTTATAATAATGTCTGCATCTTTTGGATCAAATAGAACATTTGGTTCTGTTAGGTGTTCATCTTTATTAATTGAAATAATTTCTGAAATATTTGGAATTTCATCTGCATATTCTTTAAAAAAATCAATTGCATCAATTGTTTCAATGGCACCAGATTTTAAATTAATTGCATCAATATAACGGGGTGAATATTGAATTTGCTCCCTTATTAGAGTATTAACTCTCAGTTCAGGTCTATTTGGCGAGACGATAATCGGATAATCATTTCCAACCCTATCTACTGCCCTTGTTCCAAGCCCTGGGACAATACGTATCATTCCATCCTCACGACGTATCCTTGGAGACCAACGAAATTCATTTCTACTAAACGCAACTCCAGCAAACGAAGGTAAGAAGTAATGACCTATTTTTTTTCCAACTACTTCTTGGATTAAAATGCCCATTTCTTCCTGAAAATCAAGAAGCCCTCTTTCCCGCCGATACTCAATTGGATCCGGGGCAAAGGTTGATGCATATACCTCAGCAATTGCATTAATAAGATTATATAATCGTTCATCTTCACTACCGGTATTTGGAACAAAAAGGCTCTTATATTTTCCTGAAAAAGATGCGCCAAAACTATCCTCAAGTAAACTAGAGGAACGTACAATAATTGGTTTACCTTCTAAATCACGGATAATTCTACGAAACCCTTCCATTAGCTCATGAGGAAATGTAGCATTTTTAAACACTTGTTCTAAGAATGGTTGCTCTTGTCTTATCTGTTCAGGATTCAAATATTTAATATGAAATGCTTCATCAAGATCATTATAATGAACGAAATTTACAATAGTATCTGAGGTCAAATACCAGCTTTTAGGAAAATCAATATCTTTTAAAATTGAGTCGTTTTCCATTTCTTCTTTTATAATTTTTTCAGCAAGGGCCAGCCCTGAAGTTTTTCCACCTAATTTTCCAGACCCTTTTATTGGACCAATAACATGATCAAGAAGTTGAACAAAATCTTGAAGGGTGATGTATTCTTTTGCAATATTGACATATTCAATTCTATCAGTGAAAAATCTGCTAATTAGTGCAGTGCGAATGCTTATTTTATCTTCTGGTGCTAATGTTTTTTCAACATCTTCTTGATCGAAAAAACGATTCAATTCATCAGTTATATCTCCAAGAGAGATCCCTATTTTTTGAGAAGATAAAAGCAATGGTCTGGCTTTATCTTGTTTCAGCCAATCATGAAACATGCGAGATATTTCATCAGCGGAAAAACTTTCTTTTGCCATTTCAAAAATTTGTTTCTGAATATATTTTAATGATTCAAGATTTTGTCTTGGATTTGGCATATTAATGCCACACCATTGGCTTTCCGCAGCATTTCTATCAACCGGACAGATGCTACCTAATAGCATAGTGATTTTTTCATTTTCATACCGATACAAATAATAGACCATTTTACGAGTAAGCCTAAGCAGGGTGCGTGGATCGGTTCGTATCAATAAATCAATAATTACTTCCCAATCCTGTTTTTCTGTTTTACCATTTCCATTTTCAGAGGAGCTTATTATTTTTTCAGCTTCATCAAGTCTAAATTTTATTTCTTTTTCTCCAGCATATTTTCCAATCTGGTTGGCAATTGCATCAATTAATCTTCTTTCATCATTTAAAAAAGGGCCTTCATCGGCTTTCGGCTTTTTCTCCAGATATGCAACCTCAATATGGCCAATTTTTTTCTTATCTTTTATTATGTTTGAGGCTTGTTTCCACTTGGTTTCCTTAAAATTCTTTGTTTTATACTCTTTTCCATAAACATAAATTCTAGCGCTGGTTATTTTTGGGTATTGCCATGCAGGTGGTATTAATTTAAGCATTTTTTGCAGTGCATCATCAAATGATAATGAGGGATCTTTAACAATATCAGTTAACCCATATAAGCAGTTTAGTTCTTTCACTCGTTCCTTTAATGCTTTTAGTTCATTTTTATTAGAATGTTTTACTACCATGTTTAATCTCAACCTAATTTATTACTATTGGATTACAATGCCTTTTCCTTTTTTGCCATCTACAATAATCTTAAAAGGTTTACTTGTTCTGACATGTCGAATAAAATCAGTTTTTTCAACAGTTTGTTGATTCTTTATCCAATTCCAGTCAACATCTTCTTCCTTTTTTGTAATTAAATACATCACATTGGATGCTATCATATCATGAAAAAAATGAGATCCTTGAGAGGGATCGATATGCCTTTCTTTATATGGAATTTCAACAATTGCTTTTGCACCAGCAATATTGCTCCAAAGAACGGGTATTCCAAGCCATTGATCAAATGATCCCCAGCGACCAGGTCCAATCAGCATATAGGGTGTTTTGCTATCCATCAATTTTTCATTAATTTTTCTAATTTGTTCAACAACTTGAATAGATTTTGACATATCAAATAAATCCTGATCAACATATACAATATCATAAATATCTGATGCTATACCATAACCAAGACAATTTTCAGTTGAAATAATAATATTATCTGCATGTATCTCATCAATATTAACATCAATCTCTTTATCTGGGGGAATCATACTTCTAATCTGAAGAATGATTAATTCAGAGGGGATTTCATCTTTATTTGAAACATTAACTGCGAATTCAATTTCAACAGGATACCCTAAAACAATTTCACTTATGTTTAATAAAAGATTAATTGCTTTTGAAAGAGGAATCATATTATAATTAATAATTGGCCCAAAATCAATAACATGCGATCCACCATCATATAAACCTGGATAAATTTGATCATCTTGATAGATGTAGGTAGAAACAACTTTATCTAATACTCCATGTTTTTTTGCTGTATCTAAATCTAATTTATCAAGAGAGGTTTCCTCATTTACATTTACATATTTATAAATGGAACGTAAATTTAGTGCATAGAACGATTGTTGGGCATATTTCATGTATTCTTTTGCGGTACCAAATAATGGTTTTTTTGGTTTCACAGGACAAAAAGCAAAGCTACTTCCTCCATCAACAATAGATTTTCCCAATCCAAGCGCAAGATATGCTATCCCATCTTCTGGTTTACACGAACTTGAAGGATAATAATTATACGATTTTGCAACACCTGAAATGGTAGGATAAAAATAATTACCGTGGCGATCTCCAACAATTTCCTGGATAAGAACTGCCATCTTTTCATCTGCAAGATGCTTTGGGGTGTTTTTAATATAGGTTCGAGCTTGTTCAAAATATGTTGATGAAAATACGTGTTTTATTGCATTGCATACTTCTTGAAAACGTAAGTCTGTTTCCCATGAATCGTTTGGTAAAAGCATTGATGCATATATTCCAGCAAATGGCTGCATTAACGAATCTTCAAGTAAACCTGAAGAGCGGATAATAAGGGGCTTTCTTGTGTTGCGAATAAACGATCGAAGATCACCTAGAACGGTTGGTGGTAAACTTGCTTTGACAAATTTGGATGAAATCCGCTCATCGGATAAATGATAAAAATCGAGTTCCGTAAGGTGATTATGATCCATAAACATATCAAAAACATCAGTTGACAGGACGATACTACGCGGAATAGTAATTTTTAACGTTGGAAAAAGATCTTGAATGCGATATTTTGACATGATTTTTGCCATAAATGCAAGCCCTCTTGCTTTTCCACCAAGAGCACCTTCGCCTATTCGAGACAGTTTGACCATAGGGTCATTTATATATTGAGAAAAACTTGAAATTGCTGTTTGGTTTATTGCATATTGATACTGTTCTATCATTTCAAAAAAATTTGTTTTTAACTCTTTACTATTGTTACACTTTTTTTCAATTATTTTGCATTTTGATGAATATTCTATTTCTCCTATGCTATAAAGCCATCTTGAAAAATCAAACTTTTTAGCACAATTCATTAAGACATTTGCATCAAGATCTTCAATAGCAGTTTTAAGGTCATTAATCGAATCAATTTTAAGTACTTCTTCCTTTTTTTTATTGGAAATGATAATTTTATAAGGCCCTAAATTATTTCTAAAAAAACATCTAATTGAGGTCATCAACTTTGCTGATGATTTCGAGATTATTTTTACTTGTGAGTTTACTACTTTTTCTTTGTTGATCGGCTCGGATGATTGAATGAGAATCGGAATGGCTATTTCTTCTGTTGCTATACCATTGGCTAGTTCAATACCTATTTGTTTTTTTTCATTGTTTGTTTCTAGATAATTATCAGAAATAATAAATTGAATGTTTTTTTTATTTGAATGATAAAACCGTATTGCTTCATCATACGTATCAATATGAATGAAAAAAGGTCTTTGATGAAATCGTAATTCTCTTTGTTCACAATTTATATCCTTTGTAATTACCTTATTTAAGTATTTATAGAGTTCTTCAGTATAAATAGTAAAATAACTTGAATAAAATTGAATGGAATCTTCAATAAGAAGAATGCATTTAAAATCACTATTCTCTTCTTGAGATTCGATATTTATTTTATCTTCAAAGTAATGAACAATACTGATAATGATTTTACCATCGCCATTCCATGTAAAATAGTTATCAATATGCATAGGAAATTTGTTTCTTGCCTTATTTAATTCTTTTATATTGTTATGTAAGAGTGCTATTGGTGTTTTTGTTTTTTCTTTTATTTTTTTTGTTACTTGTTCGATGCTTATATCTTGAGGGGTGTTAAAAATTAGTATCAAATCAAAATGTGATTTTTCTAAGCTTTCAAAGAGTTCATTTCTATGTTCAACATGGGTAATTGTTGGTGGGTTATATTGCTCTGAAAACTTGCTCCAATCTGAAAATAGATTTCTAAGTCTACCTTCTTCCTCAAGAAGGAAAAAATCAAAAGAAGAAGAAAAAATAAGAATTTTTTTAATTCTGAAATCTCGCTTGTTGTTTGTCAATGGTAAGCATACTTGATTGTTAATTTCAAAACTAGTTTTGGTGATTTCTTGAATTTTTTCTATTATTTTATCTTCTATTTTATTTGAATGCATATCGATTTAGCCTATGTCATATTGTTTATATCCAACCTCTAAGTTTACAGGCATCAGCTACTCGTTGAATTGCTATCATATATGCAGCATCACTTATTCTAAGTTTTTTTCTTTGTGCTAGATCCCATACCTTGTAAAATGCTTCAGTCATTTTATTATCAAGCTTTCCTAAGACTTCTTCTTTTGTCCAATAATAGTTTTGGTTTGATTGAACTTGTTCAAAATAACTGCAAACAACTCCTCCAGAATTTGCAAGAAAATCAGGAATGATAATTACGTCATTATTTGTTAAATAATCTTCTGCTTCAGGAGTTATTGGTCCATTTGCACCAGCTATTATAATCTTTACACTTTTTTGTATTTCTTTGACATTTTCTTTTGTTATAGAGTTTTCAAGTGCTGCAGGTATTAGTATATCAACTTCGTGTTTCATCCAGTCCTTTCCATCCATTCTCTTGTAGCCGAGTTTTTCTGCTTTGTTTTTATCAATAGTTCCAAATCGATCAGTAATCTTTCGTAATGCTTCTAAATCGATACCTTCTTTTTTGAAATAAGAGTATGCTTTACCATCTTTTTGATCCCAACATGATACGCAAACAACCGTTCCACCATAGTCAATGAAAAGCTCTGCTGCATATTGTGCAACATTACCAAATCCTTCAATAGAAGCTTTAGCATTTTTAATATTTATATCCATCTCTTTTAATGCTTCTCGTAGTTGATATACTAAACCATAGCCAGTCGCCTCAGTTCTTCCTAATGAACCACCGAGTCCTACTGGTTTTCCTGTAATGACTCCAGGGTATTGGCCCCCCATTATTGTTTGATATTCATCCATCATCCAGAGCATGTGTCTACTGCTCGTCATAACATCGGGGGCAGGAACGTCTCTAACAGGCCCTATATCTCTTACAATTTGTCGTATCCATCCTCTACAAATTTGTTCTTGCTCTCTTTCTGATAAATCATGCGGGTCGCAGACAACTCCGCCTTTTCCACCACCTAATGGAATATCTGCAACGGCACATTTCCATGTCATCCACATTGCTAAAGCGCGTACAGTGTCCGCTGTTTCTTGAGGATGAAACCTAATGCCGCCTTTACTTGGGCCTCTTGCATCATTATGCTGAACTCGGAAACCTTGGAAAACTTTTATTGTTCCATCATCCATTCTAACTGGAATTGAAAAGTGATATTCCCGTAATGGTTTACGCAATAGATCTCGCATCGGATTTTCTAAGTCTAGCATATCTGCAATTCTATCAAATTGGTTTTGTGCCATTTTATATGGGTTGTATCCTTCTTTTACCATGATTTAACCTTCTTAATTGCTGTTGGGGGGACGATTATAAAAGCTCTATAAAAAACCCATCTATAAAAAGATGTTTGTTCATTGTACTTTTTGGTAATAAAATTAATAGTTTTAAGGTCAATTTGTATATTAATTTAAATCAAATTTTGAATTATTATGGTATTTCATGATATAATTTCAATGGTCAATATGTCTATTTTTTATGTTGAATTTCCCATAATCTTCTTTCAATCCAGCTTAATGACAATTTTTGAGGTTTTATTGTATGAATCATCTTTGATGATAGAAAGATATTTTCAATTGCACCAATACTACTTGGAAATTCACTGAAAAGTGCTTCGCCCATGTTAAAAAAATCTTCAATTGCTTTAAAGGCTGAAAAAAGGAGCAAATTATATCTTCCAGCACTTGCTTCTTGAGCTCGGGCAATGTTATTGTTATGATTAATATAATTGCGAATTTCTGCCATTTTTGTTTTAGCTTCAATCATAGATACAATTAAATTATATCCTGGCGGAACAAATAAATTAGGAAAAAAACATTTAGGATCTCCAAGAATCCTATTGTGTGTTAACATCTGCACTCGATGGCTCACAGTTTTTCTATTAGTGCTTATTTCAGTTGACAAAAATGTATCATTTCTTTGAATGAATTTTCCATTTAATAAATTAATAAGGATCAAAGAAGTGTGTTCATCAAGTAGAATGTCATTAATAAAAATAGACTTGTTTTTGTTAAACTCCTTTAAAAGATTTAATGCAAAACAATTTGGATTATTTTTAAAAGTGAGTTTATTACTAAAAATGGTGGTATCTGCAGCGGTTCGCATTTCACGGGCAGGAATTTTATATTCATTCACAATTTGTTCACGCCATTGATGATAAGTTTCAAGATTTTTAAAAAATTCAATAAGAAACGTGTTATAAGGGCCTTCCATACAGGAGAAGGCAGCAAATATATGAGAGTCGTCTTTTAAAAAATCAATAACATCTTTTGAACGAGGCATATCTGCTTTTACTAAAACGAGTAAAGGATAGGTATCATACAAGTAAGAAAAAGGATAAAATGGTTTAGTTAATATTTTTGATTCAAAGAGAAACTCAACTTTTTTCTTAGCAGTAGCTCTATGTATGTGAAGGTCTTTTGCAATTGCATTAATTTTTACTGATACACCCTCCCCAGAAACAAGACATCTGAGAAGACGAAGATTTTTTACATCTTCTAAAAAATGCATAACCTCTTGATATTATAATAAGTATAAGACTTTTGCTAATAAAAAAAAAGAAAAAGATTGGGACGTATCTAAATAAGTCCTTGATCAATCATAGCATCTGCAACTTTGACAAAACCTGCAATATTTGCACCATTTACATAATTGACAAATGATCCGTCTTTACCATATTTTACACAGGAGTCATGGATGCTTTTCATGATGCCTTGAAGTTTTTGATCGACTTCTTCACGTGACCAGTTCATACGGTAACTGTTTTGGCTCATTTCAAGTCCACTAGTTGCTACACCACCAGCATTTGCTGCTTTTCCAGGCCCATAAAGGATTTTGTTTTCCAAATAAAGTTCAATGGCATCAGGTGTTGATGGCATATTTGCTCCTTCACTAATACAGTAACAACCATTATCAATGAGTTTTTGTGCATCTTCTTTGTTAATCTCATTTTGTGTTGCACTTGGGAATGCCGCATCACATTTGATTACCCACGGGCGTTTTCCAGCCTCATAGGTAACACCTTTGAATTCTTCAGCATACTCCTTAATACGACCGCGTTTTATATTTTTAAGTTCCATTACATATGTAAGCTTTTTCTCATCAATTCCGCTTGGATCATGAATCATACCAGAAGAATCTGATAATGTAACAACTTTTCCACCAAGCTGAGTTACTTTCTGAACAGTATATTGTGCAACATTACCTGATCCAGAAACTGTGACAGTTTTACCTTTAAATGAATCTTTCTTTGTTTTTAGCATGTTTTGGGCAAAATATGTTGCACCATATCCAGTTGCCTCGGGTCTAATAAGACTTCCGCCCCACTTAAGGCCTTTTCCAGTAAGAACGCCGACAAATTCATTTCTAATTCTACGATACTGTCCAAACATATAACCAATTTCTCGTCCACCAACACCAATGTCTCCTGCAGGCACGTCAGTGAATTGACCAATATATCTTTGCAATTCGGTCATAAATGATTGGCAGAATCGCATGACTTCATCATCCGTTTTACCTTTTGGATCGAAATCAGATCCTCCTTTTCCTCCACCCATAGGAAGCGTGGTTAAACTGTTTTTAAAAATTTGTTCAAAACCTAAAAATTTAAGGATTCCAAGATTCACACTTGGGTGGAAACGAAGACCACCTTTATACGGCCCAATTGCACTGTTAAATTCAACGCGATATCCGCGATTTATATGGATTTCCCCATTGTCATCCATCCAAGGTACTCGAAAGGAAATAACTCGCTCTGGTTCAACAATTCTATCAAGAATTTTGTATTTTTGATATTTCGGATGTTTGTTGATGTAAGGCATTAAACTTCCAACGACTTCTTCAACAGCTTGATGAAACTCCTTTTGTTCGGGGTCCTTATCTTTGACTTTTTGCATGAAAGCTTCAACATCTTTTTCTATACTCATGAAATTCACTCCTATACTGTTAGTTGGCCTGGTATCATTATTTTATATTAAAACATTATCCTGTTGTTATTGAAAAATAAGAAATAATAATGGAAAATATGCTCATTTTTACATGAATTATAGTTGAAAACCGTAAATTCGCGTATAAGAAATTTTATTTTTTAATGTTTTTTCGTAATTGTTAAAAAATTAAGTATTAATTAAATATAAGCAAATACTATAAAAAACTCATAAATATAACCTCCTAATTGAAGGTTAGAAAATATGTCATTTGAAATCCGTATTGTCAACAATACGCCTCTTATTGGTGAGAAAGATCCTGAAATTGTTGCAAAAACATTATTCGAACAAATTGGATACCTATCAAAAGGATCTGATCCTTCAATACCTTATTCATTATTTGCAGATTCTTTTATAAAACATCCAACGAAAGCATGGTTTGTTGAAGAACTATCAATAAAACTGAAAACCTCAAAACCTACTATTTATCGTCATTTAAACAAACTAAAATCATTAGATATTCTTGAAGAAATGCAGGTTTTAGATGAACAGACAAATCAACATAAAAAAGCATACAGAATTCGGTATGGAAACCTTAAAAAAGCATGGAATTTTGTCGAAGCAAATATTAAGGTTGCTGTAGAAAATTATGGAAAAACCGTTGAACATCTTCAAAACATAATGGAAGAAGAGAGGAGAATAGAATGAAAGGTCAACCAGAAATGAAATTAACACAAGGATCCAAATATAAAATATATTCACTTGGAAGTCGAGAAAAAATGCTTGAAAGTCAGGGAGTATTTGAAGGATATATCGGAGTTGGATTAGATGAAATTGGTATGATAATAAAATTACAAGAGCCAAATAAGGAAGAAATGACTAGAGTTATACCGCTTCATGCTATACTAGCAATTGATATCATAAACGCAAAGCCCCATGACAAAAATGATGATGACCAAGAAATTCCTCATTATGTCGGGTGAAAATATTTAGAAAAAAATAAACATTTATCAATGCGAAATGTATACCATGTCATGTTGGGGGAAGTTGGATTAATATTCCAATTGTCCATAATAAAACTAACTTAAAACAAACTCGATTCCTTTGATGTGGGTCATGTGGTTCAATATGAGGGAAAACTCACCACATCCCACGCCCAACAAAGGTTATTTTTGCATTATAATACAGCATTTGTGATAAAAATTACTTTTCTATTTTAAATGAATTATTTGTGATTAAAAATAAGCAAAATAAGAATCTTTCTCATTATGGTAAATTAAATGAGTCTGGTTTGTGCATTAAGTTTATAATTTGATAAATCCGAATATACCTCATCATCCTTTAAAATACTCATGATCTCTTCTGCATCCGCAGAAAGCTTAATTTCACGTGTTCGACCATATCTTCCTTTTGAAATTACACGAGCAGTAATAATACCGAGCATATCCAACTCTGAGATGAGATCAGCAACCCTTCTTTGTGTTAATTCATCAGATCTTGTTTTTTTACAAAGATCTTTATAAATCTCATACACCTCCCCAGTGGTGATAAAACCAACAGAACCTTTCTTTTCATCATAATGTTCGCGAAGGATAATCGCAATAAGGATCAATTTCGAATGATTCGGAAGGGTTTTAATAACTTCAATAACTCGGTCGATTTCAATCTTATTCTGAGCAAGACGAACAAATGATTTTGTAACACAGTTTGCTCGCTGTCTTTCCGCAATTTCTGCCGACATTCTTAATAAATCCAATGCTCTTCTTGCATCACCATGTTCTTGGGCGGCAAGTGCCGCACATAAGGGGATTACATCAGCATCAATAGAGTCTGGTCTCAGAGCAATATCAACTCGCTGACGAAGAATATCTTGTAATTCTGCGGCATCATATGGTGGAAAAATAAGATTTTCTTCTCCAAGACTTGATTTCACTCGTGGATCTAAAAATTCCGTAAATTTCAAGTCATTAGAAATTCCAACAATAGATACTTTTGCATTCTTTAATTGACTATTTATTCTTGAAAGATTATAAAGTGCTTCATCACCTTTTAATTTATCAACCTCATCAAGAATGATGACTGTTACTCCTCCAATTTTATCAATTTTATGAATCAACTTTGAAAAAACCTCATCTGTTGGCCAGCCTGTAAAAGGAATTCTCTCATCCCACTCATCAATTAAATGATTTGTAATGTTTTGCAATAATCTATACTGAGTATCCACAACTTCACAATTTATATAGATAAAATTAACGTGCTTTCCTACTTCTTTACCTTTTTTAACTAGTTCCCCACCAACAAATTTTGTAACTGCTGTTTTTCCAGTGCCCGTCTTTCCATAGATGAATATATTTGATGGGGTTTCACCTCTTAAAGCTGGAACAAAAATTGATGCGATTTCACCAATTTCCCTTTCGCGATGAGGAAGAATTTCAGGCATGAAAGAATGTCTCATAACTTCTCGATTAATGAATAATCCATCATTTCTTAGAAGTTTGCCAAATATATCACTTTTAACCGTATTCACAGGAACTTGCCTCACCCATTGCAATAATATCCTTGTTCTTATTTAAGCTTATGTTATTTAATGAATTTTGCTTTATATTATCAGATATGAAAATAAATTAGGGGGAGGCCTTCATTTCGTTTGGAATAATAAGAAATGATGTGTCGTTCAAAATAAATTTCATCAATTTTATTTTTTGAAAAATGATAATCTTCAAATATTATTAGTTTGATACGTTTCTGGGAATATTATCATCTTTCAATTTTTTGTTATTTTTACTAATATCATTAAATTAATGTTCCACACGAAACAAGGGGGTGACTTATCCATATCCTCCTGTTAAATTTATATTGTTTATTTTGAAAAAATTTACCTTCCTATTTCTAATAAAAATAAATGAAAACAAAGATATGTATAAGAAAAAATGGGGAAAAAAGATATCCTTTTAACCGCCAATTATAACAACATCTTTTACTGATTTAATAGATGAAAATGGAAAAATTAAATTTCCTTGATTGTCCAAATGATATAATCGGGGGTCCACATCATCAGAAGGTTCAATTAATACATCAATTAATTGGCCCGTTCGTTCATCAACGGTAGAATTTCGTAGAATACCAAGATATAATCCTTCCTCGCTCATCACGGTTTTTCCTCTTAATTCATTTTCTGTGATTTTCACAAATCATCCCTTATCCTTATATATTAATTTATAAATATTGAATATCTTTATCTCTTTTATCCTTTTTGGCAATTCCTGCACCAAGATCACTTGCAACCTTTTCATAATATTTTAATAGGTCCTCATTTAAACTTGCTCGGACAACATCCAATGCTTGTTCGAAATGATCTTGTTTAATCTTTTTGACCTTATGGTCTTTTCTAAGAGCGATCATAGCTGCTTCCCTACAGAGTGCTTCGATATCAGCACCTGAAAAACCATCAGTTCTCATAGCCAGTTCAGATAGTTTTATTTCTGAGGTGAGCGGCATATTTTTTGTATGAATCTCAAATATCTGTTCGCGAGATTTAAGATCTGGTGCGGGTGTTAAAATTAATCGATCAAACCGACCTGGTCTTAAAAGACTTGAATCTATGATATCAGGTCGATTTGTTGCACCAATCACAACAACCCCTTCCATACTCTCAAGCCCATCGATACTTGTTAATAATTGATTGACCACACTTTCAGTCACATGAGATCCTGAATATGTTCCCCTTCTTGGCGCAATAGCATCAAGCTCATCAAGAAATACAATAGAGGGAGATACTTGCTTTGCTTTTTTGAATAATTCTCGAACAGCTTTTTCACTTTCTCCGACCCATTTACTCATTACTTCAGGTCCTTTAATAGATATAAAGTTTGCATCGGATTCATTAGCGACTGCTTTAGCAAGCAATGTTTTTCCGGTACCAGGAGGGCCATAAAGAAGAATTCCTCTTGGAGGATTGATACCAAGTCGTTTAAATACTTCAGGTTGGCTTAATGGCCATTCGACGGATTCTCTAAGATTCTGTTTGACATCTTCCATACCACCGACATCATCCCATGTAACCTGTGGTACTTCAACAAAAAATTCTCTCATAGCCGATGGCTCAATGCCTCTCTGAGCATTTTTAAAATCATCCATGGTGACTTCCATTTTTTCAAGAACTTCCACTGGAATTGGTTTATCAAGATCAATTTCTGGAAGATATCGTCGTAACGCATTCATTGCGGCTTCCCTTGCTAAAGCTGCTAAATCCGCTCCGACATATCCATACGTTCTATCCGCTAGTTGTTCAAGTTTTACTTCATCTCCTTTAGGCATTCCTCTCGTATGAATTTGTAAGATTTCTTTTCTTCCGTCTCTATCAGGTGCATCAATGCGAATCTCTCGATCAAAACGTCCGGGTCGTCGAAGTGCAGGATCTAATGAATCGGGAATATTAGTAGCACCAATAACAATGAGTTTTCCTCTTCCTTTTAATCCATCCATGAGAGTAAGTAATTGTGATACCACTCGTTTTTCAACCTCACCATGTGTTTCACTTCTTTTCCCGGCAATCGCATCAATCTCATCAATGAAAACGATAGATGGTGCGTTTTTTTCAGCTTCATCGAATATTTTCCGAAGATTTTCTTCACTTTGACCATAAAATTTAGACATAATTTCTGGGCCGTTAATGGTATAAAAACTAGCCCCTGATTCATTGGCAACTGCTTTTGCAATAAGAGTTTTTCCCGTTCCTGGTGGCCCGTGAAGTAAAACTCCTTTTGGTGGGTCGATACCTAAATGATTGAAAATTTTTGGATGTTTGATAGGAAGTTGAATCATTTCTTTTACTTTTTCAAGTTCCTCCTTTAAACCACCAATATCCTCGTAACTTACCCGCGGACCTTCCGGTTCTAGTGTTTTGGCTGCTTCTTCTCGTACTTTTATGAGTGTTTCTTCATTAATAATAACAATACCAGCTGGCGAAGTATTTAGAATTGCAAAAGGTAATGCACTTCCAAAAAGGGCAATACCCGGAACAATAATGTGATCTCCTTTCGTTATTGGTCTTTTTAATAATCCTTTTTTGATAAGGGTCTCAATACCACTTCCAAATTGGATTTGCTGACCTTTTGATATAAGTGGAGCAATGGTAACACTTTGAGCAGAATGAACATATGCTTTTCGAATGGTGATAGTATCACCCAGTCCAGTTCCTGAGTTCTTCCGAGTTAAGTTATCAATACGAATTATCTTTTTTCCTTCATCAGTAGGATGAGCACGCCAAACAACAGAAGAAGTTTTTTTCGATCCTTCAATTTCAATTACATCACCAATGGAGAGATCTAATTCCATTCTAGTTTGATTGTCAATCCTTGATCTTCCATATCCAACATCTTGTTGAAATGCTTCAGAAACTTTTAACTCGATTTCTTTTTTAATCATACTGATCTCACCATCTAATATTCAGAGGTATAATGGTTTTAATAGTGCATATATGTTTTGCATTCTTGTGATAATTCTTCTCCATAATTCTTGATTATTTTTCACCTTAAAACCACTGATTGGATACAAACACTACTATAAATAATTTACTATTTCGGGTGGTGTGTAATATGGCGTTGTGAAATTAGAGTTGGGAATTTTGGGTTGTTTTTCATTACAATACCTCAAATAATAAACTAAAACCATAATAAATACAAATAAAAGACATAATTAGATTATAAATAAGATAAAATAAAGAATATTTTGGATGGTCTTTTTTTTTAATCATCCAGAACATGTGGACAAAAGGCACTCCAAAAGGAACGGTTTTTTTCCAATGCATAAAAAGCGTAACTCCTAAATATGCAAATCCAAGTATGATAATTATAATTGGAAATATAACAATATTAGCCATATACTTTCTTCAATTAATATCTTTCTTAATACTCTTTTTATGCTTAATCGCGTTTTTCATCAAGGTAAGCCATTTATCATCACCTTGAACATTAATCCCTGCTAATTCAGCAGGTGTCTTACCACCTAATGCTTGATGTGGTTTGATGAAATTGTAATATAATCGGTGTCCTTCAATAATGGGCGTTGATTCAATTTTTAACCCTCGCATGGTTTTCTCCCTACTCCTTATTTCACCATGAAGTCGTTCAACATGATTATTATTAGGGTGATGTTGCAACCCTACATTATGCAAATGCTCAGTGGTAAAATCATTCGTTGAAAACTCCTTGTTCATGGCTTTTTTATATGATTGCAAACCATCCGTGATAATATATTTTGGTTTGCGACCACCACAGTTCCCTTTTGCACGTTGAAAAACCATCCTAGCATCTTTCACCTATCTGATTAAAGTCGTGTTTTTTATCAGAAATTTTTTTCACCTTTTATAACTTTATAATGAATGAAAATATTGTTATTTTCTAGTCTTTCACAATTGATTAGTTCAAGGTCAAATGTGTTTTTTGAAAGCATATTTTTATTGAAAACATTTACAGTTTTTTCCCCAACAATAACCGGCGAAATAATCAGGCTTATTTCATCCATTAACTCCTTTTCAAGCAATATGCTATTTAAGGTTCCACCTGCGTCTGTCATTACTACTTTTGAATTATATTTATTTTGTAAAATTTGAAGAGCCTTTTTAATATCTACCCGTTTTTCTCCAGTTATATAAAAATCATAATTCCTATCTATTAAATAATTTAAAATTTTTTTATCTGTTTCTTCAGACACAAACAAAATAATATCTTTACAGTAATCAAATTGTCTGATAACATGTAATATATTCATTGATTTACCTTTAGAATCAATTATAGCCCAAAAAGGCCTTTTATCATCTTTTTTAATCTTGGGTTTAATAAAATCAGATTCTTTTTCTTTTGGAATTTCATCAAAAAACTGTTCAAGTCCTGATATAATTGTGTTTGATCCAATCAAATGGATATCCGCATTAAATCTTCCAACTATTTGATAATGTTGTTCCATATTTATGTTAAAACCTTTCAAAGAACCATCCAGACTTATTGTGTTATGCATGATCACTTTTGGAAACATATTTTATCAAAACAACAATGGAGAAGATATTTATAATAAATTTCTTAGCGTTTTTTGCATTCTTGAAGTTTAAGAGGTAAATTCTTGATAATTAATAATTACATTTTTTTTCAATGAAGTATCAATACTTTTTATTAGCAATTCTTTAGCATATTCATACTTTTAAATGTATTTAGTAATATCGAGAAACAAATAGAAACTTTATATACCTCTTATTAATATAAATTATGAATAATATATATGAACCATAAATACATTTCTTTACTAGCATCAACGTTAGGAATATTAGCATTGTATGCCTTATCACTTTTTAATCAGCCAATTTATATTGAAATTGATGAAATTGGGAATTTTGAGGGAAAAGTAGTAACAACACAAGGAATTGTTATTGATTATTCATCTGCAAAAACGAATCAATTAATTACGATTCAACAAAACAATTCATCTGTAGTTTTGTTCCAAGAAGCAAGTATAGAGGTTCAGCTTGGAGATTTGGTAGAAGCAACAGGTACGGTACAGAAATATAATGAGATATGGGAGTTAATCATTGATTCTCCTGATTCGATTTTTGTTCTTAAAAAATGGACGGATCAGGAGATCAAACTTGAAGATATTGCTGAGCACCCAATACAATACATAGATCAGAATGTCAATGTAACCGGATATATAGATGTCGTTTTTGATGACTATTTTCATTTAATTGATGAGGAAAATACCTATACATTTCTTGTAAAAAAACCATATATAAAAAATCTCACGATTTACCCTGGAAAAAAAATCAATATGAAAGCACTATTTACCTATGAGGAAACCCAAACGAGATATCTTTTTGAATTTAGAAACGAAAATCACACCATTATCTCCGTTCTAGGTGAATAAAAAATGATTGATTTAATATTAATTCTGTTGTTTTGCTTATTAGGAGTAATTACAGGGATTGCAACAGGGCTGCTCCCTGGTCTTCATGTCAACAACATTGCCCTTATTTTACTCTCATTATCCACCACGATACTAATCAGTTTGCAGGGGCTTGCTAGTTATGGAATAACAGAAGAATTCATTCTTGTATTAATAGCGATTTATATTCTTAGTGTTGCCATTAGTCACTCGTTTCATGACGTTATTCCAACAACGTTTCTTGGTGCACCTGATGAGGATACAGCATTATCGGTGCTTCCAGCTCATTCCTTACTTTTAGAAGGGAAAGGCTATGAGGCAGTTACGATTTCTGCAATTGGAAGTTATGGTGCGATTTTTATTTGTTTTCTTCTTTTATTTCCTATCCGGTTTATTATCGGAAAACCCATTGGTTTTTATGAGACCCTACAGGACATCATGCTTTTCGTTCTGATTGCTATTTCAATATTGATGATAGCAACGGAGAAAGGAAAAATTAAAGAAGTTCATCCCAATGGTATCATTCAATCCATGTTTGGTATGGGGTTTGCCTTCCTTCTTTTTATTATTTCAGGGATTTTTGGATTGCTTGCCTTGGAAATGTATGTGTCTTCACCGATTGGTCTTGATTCCCCGGTTCTTTTTCCCGCGCTTACTGGATTATTTGGCCTTCCAACTTTATTAACATCATTAATGACCAAACCGGTGATCCCCAAACAAAACATTATGAAAACCTCGTATCCTTCGGAGCAGAAAACATCTTCCACCTTATCGATTATCTCTGGGTCATCTGCAGGCATTTTAGTATCCATTATTCCCGGTATCACTTCTGCAACTGGAACGATTATTGCGATGACATTGAGAGGAGAGTCGGATAGCCGACAGACCATTATCACGCTTTCTGCGGTGAATACGGCTTGTGCATTTTTTGTAACCATCATTCTTTTTATTATTTTAAAATCAAGAAGCGGGGCAACACTTGCTATCATGCAGCTGATAGCGGTTCAGGAATGGACCGAGTTGGTGATGCCCACGAATTTAATTTATCTTTTGATTGCACTTCTGTTTGCAGGTATGCTTTCTTTTTTTTCAACGTTATATGTTGGTAAATTATTCGCCTCCTATTTTGTGAAAATCCCGTATCAACCGCTTGTTGCTGGTACGATTACCTTAATTGTCGTTCTTGTGTTTTTGTTTACTGGGCCGATGGGTCTTTTCATCCTTTTTGTTGCTACGTGCATTGGGTTGATTCCGGTTCATTGGGGTGTGAGAAGATCTCATTGTATGGGTGTGTTATTGATTCCGATTATTCTTTATTTTTTGTAAGAAAATTCTTTATCAATCTCTGGAAGAATATTGCTGATATCAATTGCATGTTTTTTTGCAAATAAGAGCATTGCAACATGCTCAGTGATATTTTTATCATCCTGAATTTTTGTAATTGCATTGGTTATTTCCTCTTTTGATAAGGATGAAGATGTTTTAAGGTATTCAAGGAATTGGTCTGTATTCGTAGGTTTCATTTCTTTTTCTTCTGCTTTAAAGTTTTTAAAAAATTCAACAGTTGGTTTAAAATCAATAGGGATGCTTACCTTATCAATAGAAAACGAAGGGGTGATAAGTCCATTTTCTATTTGAACTAGATCCGTTTTCTGCACTTCTGAGATGAACTGTTTTGCCATTTGTGGTGGGCACCATTGCAGCTCCATTGATAATATGAGATATATTTCTGATTCAGCAATACTTTTTTTACCGCTTCTTTTAAGAATGAAGGATATGATTTGTTTGACTTGTTGATTATTCATATTCTTTTCATCTCAATGTAGCAACGTCCTGTAAATATCCTTTGATATTTTTCTCTTTCCAAAAAGAAATATCATTATTTGAAAAGATATAACAGGGTTTTTTTTCAGACACCCTATTGATGGTGCTTTCATGTTTGAATCCAATTTTTTGAAATTCCTTAGGGATGAAAATAATCACTCCATCTACTTCATCAAAAAGTATTTTTGGATAGGTATTGTTAATAACTCCATCGAGGGATATCGCAAGAAATATGTCATTTTCGGTTAATTCTCTAATACTTGCAATAGATGGTTCTGACCACAAGGTTGCTCGGATAACAATTCGTTTTGCACCAGCAAATACATTATCAACAATATCCTCAATACTACGAGGGCCAGCATCAACCCATAAATCAAAAAGGGATGAATATCGTTGATAGAAGCAAAACCGTGGCCGGTTTTTTTCAATTCCTTCCTTGTCAATTATATATAAATCTGATATATTGTGGGTTTCTTTCATTTCCTTCAGGTTAAAAGAAGGCAATGTTTCTTTTTCAAATTGTTTTGTCAAATGAATAAAGGGAATAATTTCCATTAAGATATTGAAATAGGAAATTGTTTAAAAAACCTTCAATGAAAAAAAGAGGGAATTAGGCAGCGGTAACTGCCCGTTGTTTTTCTTTTTCAGCGATATTTAACCGTGTTTTTGTAACCGTATCTGGGTTCAATGAGATACTGTCAATTCCTTGTTCAACCAAAAATTCAGCAAACTCTGGAAAATCAGATGGTGCTTGTCCGCATATGCCAACTTTTCTAGGCGGCATATGATCATGCGCTGTTTTGATAACTTGCGATACCAGTCTTTTCACTGCATCATTTCGCTCATCAAAGATATGGCTGATTATATCTGAATCTCTATCAAGACCTAGTGTTAATTGTGTTAAATCATTAGATCCAATACTAAATCCATCGAAAATTTCTGCAAATTGGTCCGCAACAATGACATTTGATGGAATCTCACACATGACATACACTTCAAGATTGTTTTCTCCTTGCTTTAATCCAAACTCGTTCATCACAGCAATTACTTTTCTTCCTTCTTCAGGTGTTCGACAGAATGGAATCATTGGTTTCACATTGGCAAGTCCCATTTCATCTCGGACTTTTTTTATGGCACGGCATTCAAGGCCATACGCTGGTTTATATTTTTCATCATAATATCGGGAGGCACCACGCCAACCAATCATTGGATTATGTTCTTCTGGTTCATACAGGAATCCTCCAATGAGGTTTGCATATTCATTTGTTTTAAAATCACTCATGCGAACAATAACATCATTTGGATAAAATGCTGCAGCAATTTTAGCGATGCCGCATGATAGTTTTTCAATGAAAAATTCAATTTTATCATGATATGCCATGCTTCGTTCATCGATTTTTTGTATAACCTCAGCAATTTTTGGATTATCCGTAGCCAGCTGCTTTAATTTTTCATATTCAAGCAATGCAAGCGGATGGATGCCAATATGTGAATTAATAATAAATTCCTCGCGAGCAAGACCCACCCCATCATTTGGTATCTTTGCTTGCTGAAATGCTTTTTCAGGTGTGCCAATATTCATCATAACTTTCGTTTTAGTCATAGGAATGGAATTAAGTTCTACCTTATCTACATGAAAACTGAGCATTCCTTCATAAATAAAACCGGTACCTTCTGAACAATCAACCGTTACCTCTTGGCCATTTGAGATTCGTTGTGTTGCATCACCTGAACCAATGACGCAGGGTATGCCAAGCTCCCGAGATATAATAGCAGCATGACAAGTTCGCCCTCCTTTATTTGTAACAATTGCTCCTGCTATTTTCATAATAGGTTCCCAATCAGGGTCGGTCATATCGGTTACGAGCACTTGTCCTTTTTCAAATTGATGGATGTTTTGTGCAGATTCAATTACATTTACTTTTCCTTGTCCTATTCTACTTCCCACTGCTTCTCCTTGTACTAAAACAGATCCTTTTTCATCTAAGACATAGGTTTCAAGGCTTGCTACATCAGTCTGAGAATGGACGGTTTCAGGACGGGCTTGAACAATAAATAATTCTCCTGAATTACCATCTTTTGCCCATTCGATATCCATTGGTTTTTGATAATGATTTTCGATAATCATTGCCCATCGGGCAAGGGTTAAAAGTTCCTCATCATTTATGACAAATTTTGATGCATCTTCTTTACTGACTTCTTGTTGTATGGTTCCTACATCACCATAGATCATCCTTTTCTCTTTTGATCCAAGCTTTTTTTCAAGGATGGGTTTAAAACCCTGTTCTAGTGTTGGTTTGAACACATAAAATTGATCAGGATTAACTGCTCCTTGAACAACGTTTTCCCCAAGACCATACGCCCCAGTTATATATACTGCATCTTTAAATCCGCTCTCCGTGTCAATGGAAAACATGACACCAGATGATGCAAGATCTGATCGCACCATTTTTTGTATACCAACAGAAAGATATACAGAAAAATGGTCAAATCCCTTATCTTCTCTATAAGATATTGCTCGATTGGTAAAAAGAGATGCAAAACATTCTCTTACTTTTTCAAGTAATTCTTGTTCTCCTTTGACATTTAGAAATGTTTCTTGTTGACCGGCAAAACTTGCATCTGGCAGGTCTTCAGCAGTTGCACTACTTCTTACTGCAACATCTACATTTTGTCCATAGCGAGTTTCCAATTGCTGGTAATATTTTCTGATTTCTTCTACAACTTCAGTTGGGATAGGGGTATTTTTGATAAGTTCTCTAATTTTTTCTCCCCGTTCAGATAAATTTTGAATATCATGGGTGTTTAAATCACTTAATATCTCTCTAATTTGCCGGTCTATTCCTGCTTTTTCCATGGTATATTTATACGCATATGCAGTAACGGCAAACCCACTGGGCACTGCTACTCCTTTATCACCCAAATTTCGAATCATTTCTCCAAGAGAAGCATTTTTTCCACCAACAGATGGAACATCTTCGATTTGGAGGTTTTCAAACCATTTTACAAACTCTTCAATCAACAGATATCACCTCGCTATCAATTAGCATTATTGAATTGGGTGTAATACATGGTTATTTAAAGGTTTTTGCAATTTTTTATGTTAACAAAATAAAAATCGTTCATATTTAACAATTAAAATACAAGATTCATTTTATAGGAGATATAAAAAATGATTGATATCAAATATTAATCTTCAATAAAAACTGCTGCGGCGATAACTGTCGTATACATCCCCTTCTTTTCCCCACGCGCTGTTTGGGTGACGTTCTGTGTGCGAACAAAACGGCCACTCATCTTGTATTCTTGTTTTCGCTCATCCCATGCTCTATCTGGATCGAAGTCTAGCCCTAATGTTGATGCGAGCATTGTTGCAGCAAGATCCTCAACATAATCTGATAAATTTTTATTTGAAACACCATAACTATGATGCTCGGAAATATATCCATAGGAAGCTCTTTGTTTTGGCGTGGCAACACCAATTGCTGCACCAACTAATCGATTTGGTTCATTTGTTGAATTTCTGGAGAGAACACAATAGGTAATTTCTCCGGGTTTTAAACATTCTATTCCTTTTTGTTTCGTAATAATTTCGCAGTTAGGTGGTACAATACTTGAAACATTGACTAAATTGCATTTTTCAATACCTGCATCTCGTAAAGCAAGTTCAAAAGATTGTAAATCATGTTTTGCCATTCCCACACCTTTTGTGAAAAACACTTTTTTTGGAACCATAATTTGTTGAGAAATACATTGTCCTTTAAAAAAATAACTAAATAAGTATTTATATAAATTAAATAAAAAATGGGATGAAAGGAACGATTTACATCATCTCATTTTCGCCTTCTATCACTTCTTCTGATTCATTCATTGGTTTTTTTATTTGACTCTGTTGTTTCTTTAAGAGATCACGCATTTCTTTTTGTAAATCTACTTGTTGTTCTTGAAACTTCACTTGTTCTTGCTGATACGGCGTGATAACACTGCCTTGTACAAGATTTTCAACGATCATTTTAACCTCTTTATAAGGATAAACACCATGTAGCTCATAATAACTTCGAGTCCTTGGGGTTTGTACTTCCTTTCCACCACCAAATATTCCTAATAACTTTCCCTTCTTTTCCCCAAGGGCTACACCACCTGCAGCAAAAGAACTGTCACTTCCAAGTCCAAAACCAGATTGACTAATGGGAATGATAGTACCAAAACTAAAGATTTGACCAATAATGCCTTGTTTTGAATTGATATCTGTAATCTTATCATATCTGAGCGTTCGTTCTTCTTTTGTAATGATGCCGCCCTTAAAAACAATCCTTTGGTTCGTTATTATATATTTATGAGATCTTCTAAAACATTCGACGAGAAGAAATCCGACAATGGAAATAACAACAGTATACATTGGATAAAAAATAGTTGCATACTCTATCCATCCTAACCAATAACCTAGACCTACGCCAGATATTACAATTGCTAAATAAAGGAAAAAAATCCTCCATAAGATAGTTAATATCGATGCAATAATCCCTACAATTAGCAATCCTAAACTCCAAAGAGCAATAATCACTAATGAATTTTCAAAGAGATTGCTATACTCAGAAAAATTTACAAGCCATCCAACAAGAAGCCCCCAAACAATAAGAAAGATACATAATGATTGAAGCCCCATAAAGGATAAGGGATGAGGTGAAAGAATTTTTTCAATATTTTCACGTTCTAACATATCTTCTTGATCCATCTTCCATCCACTCACTTATTTTTATTACGCGATTTCATCATTTTCCTAGATTTAAATGTATTGGTTAATTGATGTAAGAAAAAGACAACGATTCCACTCGTTAAAAGAATTGATAAGCCAAGCGATATCAAAGGAATGTTTGTGATAGGAATAATGAAAAATATAATCCTAAATGATACATATGAAATTGGAAATAGTAATAGGGATATAATGCGATAAAAACCAGGAATACGATCGGTTAGCTTAATAAAGAATATGAGCCCGTGGGCAAACAGTAACGATGTAATTGCAATAATAGAGAAAATCCCAAAAATTGAAAAAAGAGACACATACCAATTCAAATCAAATAAAACTGAAATATAGAAAAAGATATATGCTGATAAGAAAAATAAAATAATATACAACGGTTTATGTAAAAGTTTATAGCGAATATTTTTTAAATCATAAAAAATATCAACTTTTTTTAATGTTTTTTCTCCAATGTAACTTGGTCGAATTCCTAAACCAAGAAGAATAAATAATAAAAAAAATCCAAAATGGGCGGGATGCATTAAATCAATATTTCCAAGAAAAAGAAAAAATTGAATGGAAAATGAATAAAGACTTGCTCCAAAGGTGCTTAATTGCCCTGCAAAGGTATATTTTATTTCAAGAAATTCGAGAGGGGTAATTATTAGGAAACCCTCATTCATTAAAAAGAATAAACAACAATAAAGTAAGAACGGTGGAACAAAAAAAGGACCAAGAAATAAAAATCCATTACTGAGCCATTTAAAAACCCCTGTTTTTTCTTTTTTAGGGGCAACTTTCCCATAATGAACACTAATATAAAAATCGGATATCCCGTGTTTTGTTACTGTGTATCCTAAAGCATGACAAATTGTTTGAAAAAAGATACCTATGAAATTTGTAAATCGACAGAAAGGTTCATGATTTTTGTTTAATTGTGCCAGGAAATATTTTTGACTTTCTATGAACAATAATTGGATGAACCAAAACAACAATACTCCAAGAATTGGTGCTAGAGGAGCGAATATGACGATATCTATAGGGGAACCGGCCATAGCTTCGTTTTCACCACACACATCCACAACAATAAATTGTTAAAAAGCTTTTGATTTTAAATAACAGTTACCTGTAGTTGATTTCCCATAGCATCATATGCCATCCAGGTTGTATCTGTGAAAGGAAATGCTGCGATCATGTGTACTTTTCCATATTTTTGAAATAGTTGTTTATCTGCTGATGACGGATGATAGGAAGGAGACGGATGACTATGAATCGTCCCGACAATTGATAAATCAAATGGTCGCATATGAAGTTTCAACAAAGCATGCGAATCCCCAGATACTGTGCCTGGGAGGAGTACAATTTCTGTAATAGTATGAGATAAATCCGTATCAACTCGTAATAAACCAATAAATTCATTTGGATAGATTGATTTAGAGCTTTCAAGAATCATTGATAAACAAGAGTCTGTAATTTTCCAAGAAACTGGTTTCATTGTTGAAGGTTTGCCTTTGGATTTAAAAATTTTCATAACTTTTATCGCACCAACTTTAATCGAACCATCTGATAAAACGACTCCCCAAAACGAATAAATCTTGCTTTTTTTTCTGAACCAATTACCTCAATAGTATTGTTTGGAGTAACTGATTCTACAAAATTTCCATCGATAACAAGATTTGTTTCTTTGCTTTTAGGCAATACTTTTACCATTAATTTTTTATTAAGCGGTATTATCCAAGGTCGAGCAGATAAGCGAAACGGTGCAAGTGGTGCAGCAACCATTGCATAAACAGCAGGATCCATAATCGGCCCACCGACACTTAACGCATAACTGGTCGATCCGGTTGGCGTTGAAATAATGATGCCATCAGCACCCATTGTTTCAAGGAGTTCGTTTTCAACAAATAATTGAAAATACATAATTTTTGCAATTTTGGCTGTTTGAACTGTTACTTCATTCGCCGCATCAGGTAATCGCTTTCCATCAACATCAATTCGTAGTTTTGATCTTTCTTCAATATTATATTTACCATCAATAACATTTTTTAAGCCATTGATTGCATATTTCGACTCAACCTCTGATAAAAAACCCATCCCTCCAGAATTTATGGCAAACACTGGTTTTTCTACTTCTTTAACAGTTCGGAGAATTGTTCCATCCCCACCAACAGTGACAATAATATCAGCATGAGTGTTCATGTGGGAGAGAGAGTAACCTTTGGTGTTAAAGCCGGTGGCAAGATCTTTTTCAGCAAAGACGTCACCTTCCTCATTTAAAAATTCATAGATTTCCCTTGCAAGAGAAAGGGATTTTTTTACATTTGAGCTACAAACTAATCCCCATTTCATAAGAATCCCTACTTACGCTTCTTTTTCTGATAATTTCATTAACGGTTTTAATTTGATTAAAAGAGAGGGGTGTTTTAATACCAAAGCTTTTATCAAACTTAAGGTACTAAACTCATCAAATTTATAATCTTTTAATGAATCTGCAAGCATATTTAATGTTTTATCATCCATATCAAGCATGATTTCTTTTACCGCATAATTACGAAGTAATTTTTGACCAAAAGCTCGCTTCCATCGTGTGTCATAATCTGAAAGAGTTTCCTTATCAAATTTTTGCTTTTCGATGGCATCAGCAATCACTTCTCCAGCGATTTTTCCACCTTCAAGAGATGTTGTAAGCCCACCACCAGTAATTGAATCTGCATGCCGAGCAGCATCTCCTACGAGAAGTAAATTGTCTGCGATAGTTTCAATCGGTTTTGCAACAGGAACGGCACCTGATAAGACGCGAATAGGAGTCCCCTTTTGATATTCTGGATGCTGCTTTATAAAAACTTCAAGTAATTGCTTTGCTTTACCTGGTTTACTCAAGCTGGCAAGAATACCAATTCCAACATTAAACATACCATTTCCTTTTGGAAAAGACCAAATATAACCGCCTGGCGAACGTTTATGGCCTAGGTAAAACTCACAATAATCAGATTCATAATCAACATTTGTTAATGTGTATTGATAGCATGTCTCAAGATCATAAGGGTTCAGAGTAGTTTTAATTCCTGCCCATTTTCCAATCTTTGATTCGACTCCATCAGCCCCAACCAGGATATCACAGTTGATATCGAACGTCTCATGATCTTGCTCAACCTTTATTCCGGTTATTTTCCCATTTTTTTTATTCAAACCAATACAATTAGTTCGTAGTAACAATTCTGATCCTGCCTTACCCGCTTGACGGGCAAGTTCTTTATCAAATCGATCTCGATAAACCACATATCCTGTTTCATTACCTGCCATTTCTTTTGATAGAGTCACAAGGGTATTATCTGGAGCATAGATTTTTGCTCCATCCATTTTGCTTGCTATCCAGTCTGTGCCCTCGAGCATACCCCATGAATCAATACGCTGACTGATACCTTCACCACATAGTACAGGAATACCAATTTCTGCTCTTCGATCTATCATTAACACTTTTGCACCACGTTCAGAAGCAAACCGTGCTGTAACACTTCCAGCGGGACCAGCACCTACAACAACAATGTCATACTTCATTTACTTCTCCTCCATAAAAATGGCACCTATTGGGCAGGTATTAAAACAAATATTACATGAAATGCAATCAGACTGATTCACATAAGCAATTAAGTTCTGTAATTGAATTGCATCTTGTGGACAAACTGAAACACAACCACCACAGGATAAACATAGCTTTCCATCAACTTTCGCTTTAGGCTTTGCCATACGATTCACCTCTTGCAATACCTGAAGCAATAAGATGTGCCATCCGAATTGGTTCAGGGATCACACCTCGTATGGTTGAAAGCGTTATTATTTCTTTTGCCTGTTCAAATGAGAAGCCCGCACATTTTATAAAAATTGGATTATATTGTGTGTTACATTTAAAGAGAGATCCTTTCTGCATCAAATCAAATCGGACTTCCCAATCTTTAAAATGAGCTTTCAATGCGTTCTTAATTGCCTCAAGATTTGGTTGGTCTCTAGTAACAGTAATGACTGGTAATCGTGTATTAGTATATACTTTTTCAATATCAATAACATTAAACCCGCCTAAAGCTACTCCATCTAACAGCACGGCTTTTAATTGTTGACGATGATGCGTAGAATTAATCATATCAATTACAATATCTGTTGCTTCCAACCCATCAATTGATACTTCTCTTTTAAGGATGCCTTCAAGATATCCATTTGCACGGATAACTACTCCAATCACAAGTGCCTTTTCCTGAGAGAAAACAAAGGGACCATCATCAATGCCAAGCAGTCTTATTTGAGCTTTCATTACATACTAAAACAAAATAGGTTAAATATGAATATTGCGGTAGACAAAAAAAATGCACCTTATGATTTCTTTCTCACTGCAATCTTTGCACTAATTTTATCTTCTCTAGCAAGCCACCCTAATGCTGAATAACAATCTCGTTTTTGAACTTTTGATAAACGAGCAATAGTTGTCACATCAATATCATTACGTTTTTTTAATACCTTCCAAACTTTTCCAGCGTTCGTTCCTATTTCATCTGTTAAATTGGTTTGACCGATACTAAACGTCCTTTTTTCTTTTCGAACTTTATTTTCGCGAGCTAACCATCCAATTGCACCATAAAACTCATCTTCTGTAAGCTGTGTTTTATCGATTAATTTTGTTTGAACTTGTGGTCCAAATTCTTCTAATACATCCCAAAGTTTTCCTGCATTATTTCCAAATGCTTTTAGCATCTCACTCATTTAGCCATCCTCCGACGTAAGCAACAGCATAATCAAGAAAATATAATAAAAAACTTTTGTTTTTTTCACACAGCATTCTCATTGTTTTATAAAAGAGAAAGATCCCCAGTTACTTGATCGATAAGGTTATCTGGAGCGGGACCAATACCAAGAACTGTTTGTGTTCCCGCAGGAATTTCAGTATGGCCTGCATCGGCAATTAATACCGCAGTAATGTGCAAAGATTCTGCTTTTTCTTTTAATAAAAAAAAATCATCTATACACTCCGTTTTTACAATAGCCTTTTTCGCTCCTTCTCGATTCCATTTTGTAAACCATTTTTTATTGGTTTTTTTGGTTAGTAATGCGCATTCAACAGCGGCATGAGCAACTTGCGCAGCTAGCTTTCCAGAAGAAAGCTTTAAATCTTTCCTCGTAACAATGACCATTTTGTAACCATCATTCATTAAGATTCCTCTTGCTTTTCTGGAATTTCCTTATACATCAATTGACGCCATTCCTCTCCTAATTCAACGGCTTTTCCATTGTCAATTAATCCCTTTACAATAATTCTTGTTCCTTCAAATTCAATATGTTTCATAGGAATTCCAAGGAAATTTTCCTCATTTTTAACTATCAACAGGTCTTTATAAAATGCAACACTTTCTCCAACTTTTTTTCCATTTCCTGAAATTACAAATCGAGCGATAATATCGTCATTCGATTCCTGTGTTGTTTTACCTTTTTTCCTATTCTTCATTTTTTGAAATAAAAAGAATTTTGTGAACAACGCATAAAGACATTTCATGATTGGAGAGGCCTCACCTATCTGACAATTTAATGTATATTCGATTCTGTTATAAACATTTGGTGAATTAGGGATAGCGGAAGAAATGAACAAAACATATGATATAGGCATTGTCGGAGCAGGGCCAGTTGGAGGGTATATTGCCTCGCAACTCGCAAATCATGTTGACTCTCTAGCATTAATTGAACAACATAAAACAGTGGGAAAACCCGTTAATTGTGCGGGACTAGTTACACCGAGAGTTTTTGATATGTTTTCTATTCCAAAAAAAAATATTGTTCAAAATGAAATAAAAGGAGCACATTTTCATTCGCCATCTGGCAAAATTTTGACAATTGGTGATAATAAGATACAAGCATTAAGTATTGACCGAACTGCTTTCGATCAATATCTTGTTTCTCAAGCAGAACAGAAAAAGGTTTCAATTTTTCTTTCAAAAAAAGTACGATCCATTCAAAAACAAAAAGAAAATATTGATGTAATCTGCTCAAAAGATCATATGTTTTCATGCTCATGTCTCATCGGTGCTGATGGACCGTATTCCAAAATAAGAGATTTATTTGGTTTTCCACAACCAATTGAATACCTAAGAGGTATTGGTGCAGTTGTTGATGATGTCTCCCTTGACCCAGATTTTGTTGAAATCTTTATTGGAAATTCATTTGCTCCCGGTTTTTTTGCATGGATGATACCAATAAACAGGAAAGGAACTTCTGCTCGTCTTGGTTTATGTATCAATCAAAAAGAACCAAAATCGCCAAAACACTATTTTGAAAAACTCTTCGAATGCCCTCCAGTAAAACCATTTTTAGAATCCGCAAATATAAAGGAAAAAATGGGTGGAACAATTCCATTGGGTGCATTGAAACAAACGGTTGGCGATAATGTTTTACTTGTAGGAGATGCGGCAGCACAGGTTAAACCTACGTCAGGGGGAGGAATTTATCCGGGTCTTATATCCGCGGGTCATTGTGTTTCTACAGTAAAAAAAGCATTTGATGATAATAATTTTTCAAAGGAACTATTAAAATCATACCATGAGGCTTGGCGAAATGACATTGGAAAAGAGTTGGTTCTAGGGATGCAATTCCGTAAAGTATTTAAAAATTTGACAGACAAGCATTTTGAAAAATATATTGAGAAATTTAACACCCCTTCAATCACAGCAGCCATCACGCAATATGGTGACATCGACTATCCGTCAAAATTAGTCAAACCCATCCTAAAAAAGGTACCTTCAATACTTCGCCTCATTCCTCAAATACTCCGATAAGTGAATTAGGATTATTTCCTTTTTGTTGGAGGCGGAGGTACATAATACTCCTCTTCTTCATATGGAGTATGGTGTTCCTTCGGTTCATATTTCATATTTTTTCTTTTATTTCTTAGAATATAAACAACAATAAACAAAAGAATAGTGATAAAAATACTGACAATACAAGGAACAAACAATCCTAATATAAAAAGACTTGAAGGATAGATATAACAAACAACATTATTTACAAGATTTCCTTCTGATGCATTAAAGGACACTTCAAGATATGATCTCCCATCAGGGGTGATGCCAAAAAAAGCTCGATCTAGTGAGTCGTTGTAATCAATTGAAATTCCTTTGGGAAATACCATGGTATATGTGACATTTTGATTAGGGATGGCTTCAAAAGTTAGGTTTTGAGGTACCACCGTAAAAGTAGGTGGAATAATAGAAAAGTGAAAAGATAAAGGATATGCGGTATGCATTGATGAGGAGACAAGAATTGGGTTATCACTTTGCATTGTGGAAATATCCTTATCCCAATTAAGTGATGCATCAAATAATGATCTTTTTGTCCTAGCTTCTCCTTTTATTTTTGGAAATAATGCTGAAGATCTGTTTTTAAATTGAACTGCAGAATTTGAAAGAAAAGAAGTGATTTGATCATTAGTAAATACCTGTTCCTCAACACATAATCTGAATACATCTGCATTGTATAGAAGCAATGCAATTTTTGGTGGTATCGAAAACTCTGAGGGAATTAAGGTTACATTTCTTTCTTGTTTTTCCTGTAAAAACATTCCCATAGTCAATTCAGTTTTTCCCGTAAAAAAACTTAACAAATTAAGATCCGTGCTTTCAATATCAATAAGAAAAGAAGAATTAATATCTTGATTTGAATACGAGGGTGCGTTTTTTGAACTGAATGTTCCATTTAGCAAAGTATCCTGATTCCAGGAAACTATATTTTTATTGTCTAATAAAACATTTTTTGGAAGTAATAAGGTACCATTATAGGGATAAGACAATGTTTGGAAATTATCACCGAAGTTTACATCTGTATTTTCAATAGAAACTGTTGCTCCTGCATTTGTTAATCCATACACTGCTCTCGATGAAATATTACAAATGGTGAAATGAATATCACTATCTTCAAACATGCCTGTAATTGGAGGCATGCTATCCATATTTGAAGTGTTGTATGGCTCATTACATTCAGTTGTCGTTTCATTTTTCCATGAGAAGATTGTATCTATTGTTTGGTTAAATGATGAAGATTCGATTAATGCTGTAACTTGTTCATGAATTGGAATGAGGGTTTGATTTTGAATGGCGTTCCAATCAATTAAATTATTAAGAATACATAATCGAATAGCATCCGCTGGCAATGCTTCAACATTAGAAATAAATGATGGGAGGATATTGCTACTGTTAAGAGAAATTTTTTTTGCAGCATACGCAATTGATAAAATAGGCTTTTCGGGTTGTGTACTATTTATTATAAATCCAATATCCAGAGAAGTATCTTTGGAATGCGAAGTTGTCGGATCTTTATAATTAAGATTCATCTCAGCTTGTTTTACACTGGATTCACCCATAGTTTGAACATGCCAAGTAATAATATTTTGTTTGACATTGCCATTAGTTACTTTATACGTTAAAAAAGTTGGAAGTTCAAAGTGATATGTATGGTTCCAACCACGATAAGATTGTAAAGGAAACGAGTAATTTACTGCTGCACCACTATCAAGTAAACCAATGATAAGATCTTCAATATTTATCGACGTATTTACCATAAAAAAATCAGATGATAAAAAGATTTCATATTCATCAGTAAAAACGCCTTGAGAATACACAGGTAATTCTTGTAAAGATGTAATAGTTGCAAGCGGAAACGATTCTTGAAGTTGATCTGAATTTAATCCTTTAACAGAGATTTTTATTGCACCCATCATTTCAGGATTACTTGAAGAAATTGATTGAATTTCCGAAGAAGTATATATCATGCCGTTTGCTGGAAGCGTGATTTCATAGACTCGTGTTGTAAGAGATACTTGTAAAAAAACCCCATTATCAAATGCTAACAATACCTCATTCTCAACATTATCTATTGCCCTTACATTATGAGATTCGATTACTAAGACTGAAAGTAGGCAAAAAGTGAAAAAAATCATGATAGCATAGCAGTATTTTCCCCGCATTGCACCCAACATCCAAACACATGATTGGAAAATTACTATGTCATTATAAAGCTTTCGTCCGAAAACCATAAATATATTCATTATTTAAGGATGATGATGTTTTTAATCAGTGGATCCGCCTCAGAGTCAATAGCTCATGAATTATCAACAATTACAGATATTAAGCTGGCAAATATTGATAACTACCGCTTTCCCGATAGCGAGTTATATGTGAGAATGAAAGAATCGGTTGAAAACGAAGAAGTTATTATCATTCAAACAACCTATCCCGATGAAAAAATAATTGAACTTTTTCTTCTTCTTGATGCTTGTAAACGTTCAAAAGCAAAAAAAATCACTGTTGTGATTCCTTATTTTGGGTATGCTCGTCAAGATAAGCAGTTTAAACCTGGTGAGCCAGTTAGTGCTGCATTACTCGCCTCTTTTATCAGCATATATGCAAATGAAGTAATAACCATAGATATTCATAAGCAGCACATATTGGATTTTTTTTCTATTCCTGCAAAAAATCTCTCTGCGGTTCCCATAATTGCAGAGTATCTTAAATCAAAAAACATCGATCTTGTTTTAGCACCTGATAAAGGTGCTTTTGAAAATGCAAAAAAAGCAGCATCGATTCTCCAATGCGAAGTTGATTATTTACAAAAAACACGAATTGATGGCAGTACCATTAAGATTACCCCAAAGAATCTTGCAGTGAAAGGAAAATGTGTAGCAATTGTTGATGATATTATATCAACAGGTGGAACTATGGCAACAGCTATAAAAGAATTAAAAAAACAAGAAGCATCAAAAGTATATGTTGCCTGTACCCATGGTTTATTTGCTGGAAATGCGGTTAGTAAGCTTAAACAAGCGAAATGTGATGAAATTATTGCAACAGATACCATTCACTCTGAATTTAGTAGTGTGAAAATCGCATCAATAATTTCTAATTCACTATAATTATTTTATTCGGTTAAGTATTTATAAGACTATAGTTTTACGAGTGTCACTAATCTCTAGGTGAAAACCATGCGAAAACGTGCTGAGAGAAAAAGCATTCCGATTGAAACGAAAGAGAAAACAACGGACAAAAAAATGCAAATAAACAATAGACTACCTAAAATAAATAAAAACATGTGGATAGCCTTATCCTTAGTTGCAATCTTTTTAATGGTTCTATTTTTGAATTCATATTTTAATGTTGCAAGTGGCGATCCATTTAATGATCAGGCAACCGGCTTGGGCAAATATTATCTTTCTGGGCCTGACCCCTATTATAATATGAGATTAGTTGAACAAACAGTATATGGTGAAGAAGCGGGATCGTATCCGTATTTATCCTCTAATGATCCATTATTGAATTATCCGCTGGGAAGATCCGGTGGTCGTAAACCATTAATGAATATGATGGCAGTTATGTTCAGTCAATTTCTTACTCCTTTTATGAGCGAAATTGATGCACTTGGATATGCCATGCAATTTATTCCAGCGTTATTCGGCGCTCTTCTAATATTCCCAGTTTATTTTATTGGGAAAGAATTATTTGGCAAAAAGATAGGATTACTTGCTGCTTTATTGGTTGCAATCATACCAACTCATTTAGGTTCAGGTCATGGATCTGCTTATGCGCTATTTGATCACGATTCGTTTAACTTGTTATTAATCGTTACTACGTATTATTTCCTTTTAAGGGCAATAAAAGAAAAAGATTCAACGAAATCGATGCTTTATGCTGTGTTAGGTGGTATCCCTCTTGCAGGCCTTTCAATGGTTTGGGTTGAAGCAAGATTCCTCTACACGATTATTGCTGCTTATGCTATTATTCAAATGCTTATTGATATTTTCACAAGCAAAGTAAACATCCGTATTCCACGATCATTAACAATCTTATTATTCACTGGTTATTTGGTCTCTCTTCCGGTAACATTGGCTGGATCCAATCCAATAAATCTAGAATTATTCTTATGTCTGGGAATTGCTTTTATAGGGGTGCTTTATTATCTTTTTGATAGGCAAAAGATCCCTTGGACGTTATCTCTTCCGATTATGTTCATTCTTGGATCGGTAAGTGTTGTTTTTGTTTATTTCGTTCCTCTTTTACGACAATCTATCCCTGCAATTGGTGCATTAAACAAAGTCAATGAAATTTTATTTGGATTTGGAATTTATGGAAATAAAGTATCAGATACTATTGCAGAAGCAGGCACATACGGCATTAGTCGGACGGTTATGAGTTTCGGTCCTGCATTATTTTGGATTTCCTGGATAGGATTTTTCCTTATTACATACTTTTACTTTAAGAAAGAGCATCGAAGAGATCATTTATTCATTTTATTTATCTTCTTAATCCAAATATGGTTTATTGGAGTTGCAGGTCGTTTCATTAATGATCTTGTATTTCCTATTGCTATCCTAAGTGCATGGATGATTTGGTTCATGCTAGATAGAATTGGGTATAGTAATATGATACGATCCATACGTGCAGCAGGAGGAGGCATCCATGGACTGCGAAGGGGCGTTAAATTCCTTCATGTGTTTGGCATTCTGTTTGTAGCATTACTTGTACTCTTACCAAATGCATATTTATCCTTAGATGCGGCAGTTCCTGCTGGATCAAAGGACGAAGTATTTGGAGATCTTCCAAATAGTGCATTTACCAATAGTTTTGGAAAAGAAGATTATTGGATTCATGCGTACGAATGGTTCGCACAACAAGACACAGAAATTGCAAATCCTGTTGATAGACCGGCCTATATATCTTGGTGGGATTACGGATTTTATGAAGTTGCAATTGGTGGACATCCAACTGTTGCAGATAATTTCCAGGATGGTATTCCTCCCGCTTCTAATTTCCATACAGCAACAAGTGAAAAGGCAGCAATATCTATATGGATTATCCGATTGTTAGAAGGAAATATTCGAGATAACAATGGTAAAATATCTACATCAGTTGCCAATGTATTGGATTCCCATTTAAATGAAAATGATACAGAAGATATTAAAGAATGGGTTGAAACTCCAAGCAATGCACCATCATATAACACATTAATTGCTGAACCCCTTAGTGATGAAGTTACAAAAGAATATGTTGTTGGTGAACAATGGCCAGAAAACGCAGTGTATCATGATGCTGTTGATCTTTTAGAAAAGTATGATGATGAAAGTATCACCATGCTTTATCGTGACATACAAGAAGCCACCGGTTATAGCATCCGGTATTATGGGGTTGAAGGCTATGATGAACAAATTTTCAATATATTTGGATATCTTTCAGATAAAAGTTTACTATTAGTAGCAGGTAGTGATTATGCACCTGAAGATGATTTTGTTGAAATTAAATATACAACGCAAAATGGTCAACAACTTTCTTTTTCAGAGGTTCTTGAACGTACAGATTTGGAAAACAGACAAGATCCAATTGTTGACACCGCAAATATTTTTAAGGACCCCTATTTCGAAAGCATGTTCTATCGCACCTATCTAGGTGTTACACAGACAGGCCAAGATGGAGTAAAAGCAAGAGCAGAGTATCAAGTCCCCTGTTCTGATATGAAACACTTTTACGCCCAATACATCTCGCCCTATCCAGAATATGCCTATTCACAGGGTGCAGGTGCTGTTGTTATTGCAAAATATTATGAAGGTGCTATTATCAATGGAACAATAACATTTAATGGAAATCCACAAGATTTACAAATTGTCGCTCAACAAAACATTACTCAATATGCAACGGAAATTCCTGTGGACCATGATAAAAATATAAGTGTGAATGGGACCTATGAAATACTTGTTCCAGCTGGTTCTTGCACATTACAACTTAGACGTTACCATGAACTTGGTGTCAACGCATTTATCTTGAAGAATATTACATTTAATGAAGAAAACACAGATCCTCTGTTATCACCGATAACTGAAGATGAGGCAACAAGGACTGGTGAATATCACCGTATGGTTAATATTCTGATTGAACCAGGTTCAATAGATGGAATTGTTTATGAGGAATTAGGAGATGCTGAGGGATATAACGCATCTATTGATCAGCCATTAGCTAATTGTGATATTGTCTTATACCCAATTGATTCATTAGATCCATCAAGTGGAACGCCAACTGCATATGATTTTGACAATCTTCAACAAGTGGTAACAGACGAGAATGGCTATTATAATGCTTCAGGACTTTTACCTGGTTACTACCAACTTATTGTGTTAAATGATGAAGGTTACCAAATTGAAAACATATTACTCCCGATAAATGAAGGAGAAAACACATTTGATGTCGTGCAACCTCTGCCTGGTGGAGTGAATGGTATTGTTTACTTTGATAGCAACAATAATGGTCAGCATGATACCGGAGAAGAAATAGAGGATACAACCGTTGATCTTGTTTACGCATCAACTGGCTCAAACACTGTGGTAGAATCTCTAATCACTGATGCATCAGGTAGCTATTCATTTGATGGTTTCCTTCCAGGTGCCTACCAGATACAGCTCAGAAAATTACCTGTTTATGAAGCAGCATATAATATTACAATATCTGAAAATACTACCATTGAAAACAATAACATATCCTTACGGTATGCTCTTGTTGACGTATCTGGTGAAGTGACAAACAAGGAAACAGGTCAATATGCAACCAATGTATCCATTACATTTGCTCCGGATAGTACTGTTGCTAATAACACGGCTACTGCAGCTAATATTATATCAGATACCTCAGGATATTATGAGATTGCATTAATGCCAGGTACCTATAATGTCAGTGTCAGCGAAATTGTGAATGTTAGTGGCGTCCTTGAAACCTATATATTCAATGACAATCTTTTCATTGACTATGGTCAAGGAACCTTATCTTATGAAATACTGCTGACCAAGCAGGATTAAAAACACAGATCATAAAACAAATCTATGGTTAGGTCTTTTCCTAACCAAATTTTATTAAAACCTCTTTTTAATACTTTTTTTATGTTTTCAGCTTTAGAAGGTACAAATGCAGTAATGTTTGCTCGAGACGTTGTTGAATCATATGTAAAAGATGCTCCTTTGCCAAAAATCGATAAGACTTCGAGATTTCATCAGAAACTAGGTGTTTTTGTCACGCTTCATACCTATCCAGACCATATGCTTAGAGGATGTATCGGTATTCCTGAACCGATTATGCCTTTAAATCAAGCGATAATAGAGGCAGGAACCTCTGTTACTCATGATCCTCGATTTCCACCACTTCAGGAAAACGAATTGGATAGTGTTATTGTTGAAATTACCCTTCTTACAAAACCGATGCCAATTGTATCCGATGATCCAAAGAACCTATTAAAAAAGATCATTATTGGTAAAGATGGGTTAATTATTAGATATAGAGGACAAAGCGGATTGCTTCTTCCTCAAGTCCCATTTGAGCAGGGATGGGATACTGAAGATTTTTTAATGCATTTATGTTTAAAAGCAGGTCTTGCACCTGATGCATGGTTTGAAAAAGACGCAGTAATTTCGAGTTTCCAAGGACAAATATTTACTGAAATCAAACCGAAAGGGCCTATTGAGGAGAAGATCACTGATGACCTTTGATTTAATACTTGAGGGTAAAGCATATGTTAACTACCAATTTCAATCCTGTTGTATTGGTATGACAGATGGAAAAATTAGTGCGATAAAGAAAGTGTTAACTGGTGGAAAGAAAAAACAATTCTCAAAAGAACTTATTTTACCTGCAGGAATAGATATTCATGTTCATTTTCGAGATCCAGGGTTTCCAGGTAAGGAAACATTTCTTTCAGGATCAAAAGCGGCTGCTTTTGGAGGGATATCTTGTGTATTTGATATGCCAAATACCAAACCACAAACCATAAAAATTCAAGACATTAACGAGAAAATTGAGATTGCTGAAAAAAAATCAGTCATTGATTTTGGTTTGTATGCAGGGATTTGTGATAGTAACATAGAAAAGCTATCTAAATTACAGGACCATGTCAATGGATTTAAAGTGTTCTTAGGATCAACAACCAACTCATTACATCTCACATTGAAAAATCTGCATCTTTTGTTTTCCAAAGAAATTGGAATAAAAAAACCTGTTTTATTTCATGCTGAGGACCATGAGTGTCTGATACAGAACAGAGGGATTGAAAAAAATTTAAAAGACCATCATATGAAACGACCTATTGAATGTGAATTAAAAGCAATTCAAACACTATTAGAACAAGCTCCTTTTTCTTTTCCTATTCATATCTGCCATATTTCATCAAAGGAATCATTACAACTCCTTAATCAATTTAGCGGACCAATCAGTAAAGGGGTAACACCACATCATAGTTTACTTCATATCGATAATACACATATTTCAAATCCCACTTGGTATAAAGTGAATCCTTCATTACGTCCTCAATATCAACAAGAAGCATTGCTTCAAGGATTACAACATGGAATAATATCGATTTTAGAATCTGATCATGCGCCGCATTCATTACAAGAAAAAGAAGTAGATTTTGAGCATGCTCCATCAGGAATTTCAGGCGTGGAAACAATGTTTCCCTTATTTCTTTATAAAGCGATGAAACAGGATATATCTTTTCAAAGAGTCATGTCACTAATATGTGAAAAGCCTGCTGAACTTATGCATATTAAAAAAGGAAATATTGTTAGTGGGTATGATGCGGATTTGATAGTTGTCAATCCAAAAGAACCCACAACGATAACATCGGAACTCCTTCATTCAAAAGCAGATTTTACTCCATTTGAAGGATTTCCAGCACTATTTCCACAACAGGTATTTGTTAGAGGTGAATCAGTAATTGACAATAAAGAGCTTGTCATGAATCCAGGACATGCAAAAAAAGTGCAATGAAGGTATGTGTTTGATAAAGTAATATATAATGAGGTTGTTATTTCCTTCTGTTTTTAATGAGGATTAGAGATGAAGAAAAAACTTTTTTCGCTACCTGAATCTTTTCTCATTTTTTTAAAAGGATTGTTCATGGGTTCAGCAGACATTATCCCAGGCGTTTCTGGTGGAACAATAGCGTTTATTACAGGAATTTATGAACATTTCATTTATGCATTGAAGTCAATAAACATACGATTTATATATTATTTTATTTCTAGTTTTTTTAATCAATCAGATCGCTTAAAAGCAAAGAACTCTTTTTTATCAATTGATTTTAAATTTTTAATCCCTCTTGGATTAGGTGTTGCGGTTGCATTTTTGTCACTAGCAAATATACTTGGTTTTGCCTTAGAACAAATTCCAAGCTATACGTATGCATTCTTTTTTGGCCTTATTCTTGCTTCATCAGTTTTCATTTATTTAAATTATAAAAAAGTATTTCAACCCTGGTATTTTCTTATCTTTGTATGTATAGGTGCATTGATCTCATTTTTTATTGTTGGTCTTGATACAATTCAAGCAAGTGAACCCTCATTAATTATGATTTTTTTTGCAGGAATTATTTCATTTTGTGCAATGATTCTGCCAGGTCTTTCTGGTGCTTTTATATTATATATGCTAGGTCAATATGAATTCCTTCTTAATGAGGTACTAAGAGAGATAACTCATTTTTCTTTTGATAATGTATTTTATGGAATAAGCTACGTTCTTGGAGGGCTGGTTGGTTTACTTGGTTTTTCTCGAGTAATATCATATCTTTTTAAAAAATATCGAATGCCAACACTATCTTTTATTTTAGGATTAATGATAGGGGCATTAAGAAAACCAGGGGAATATATATATGAAAATCCAGATAACTTATTATTTACACTGTTATCAGTTCTTCTTGGCATTGCTATTGTTGGATTTTTTAGCTATTATGAATTAATTATAAAACGAAAAAAATCATTATCTTGATATAAGCGCTAAATGGATTTTAAAACATATTATGTTTCTATATGATGGAATTTCTCTTCCAATTCACGAATCTCATGTTTAATTTTTTCAATTTTTGATTCATATTTTTGTTTATGTTTTTCAAAACTTTTCTCTGACATTTCCCTTTTTTTATAACCTTTTTCTAGATTTTTCAAATATTTTTTTTGTATTGCTCGCATGGCGTTTAATTCTTTGATTTTTTCTTCTATTTTCTCTTTGTTCATATGATCACCCATTTTAATCTCATTTGTTATGTATACTCACAAGTTCAAGCTTTTTTTCTTTGGATATTTGATAAAAAATGAATATTTATTAATAAATTTTTTAAATTTATTTGCATATGCTTCCCTCAAAAACTAGAACTTGTTTTTACTAATCCATAATTGATCCTTTCTCATACTTCTACCTTAATGTGATTTATGTAGAAGTCGTTAGCCCTTAACGGCGGTTCTGGCGGGCGTCATGGCGAGAATGTCACGGCGGGCGTCAAGGTGGACTTCATCACCTTTATAAATGCATTGAAAAAACAGTTTATTAAATTTTTCCATTAAATTTAGTTAAATGTGATGATAATGATTAAAAAACCTTAATAGATCCTAAAAATAAATATTGAGTTGAAATACATCTACATAAAAATAATGCTTGTAAAAAATCCTTATGGTAAAAAAAGAATCTCATTAGTAATATTAACAACTGTTTTTGGATGGTTTCATTTCCCCCTTTTTTATTATGGAAACATTCAATTGAATACAATAGAGAGATAAGAGAATTAAATGTTGATATATACTCGTTTTAAAGAGCCCTTTAATGCTCAAAATGTTTTTTAATAATTGCTTAGTTGTAGGTTTATAAAATGGATGAAGAAATTAAAATTCTTGCTCAGCAAATCGTTAAAAAAATTGATAGAAAAGTAAGGAGTGCTATTAAATCAGATTCCCATAAATTATCAAAAACAATTGATATTGGTGCTGATGGAACACCCACAAAATATATTGATAAAATTGCCGAAGAAGTTGCGTTAAAAGAATTAAAGAAATCAAAAATACCTGTAAATTTATTAAGTGAGGAAGCAGGTTTTGTTGATTTTCATGGATCCTATGTTTTTATATTGGATCCTATTGATGGAACAAGAAATGCGATGAGAGGTATACCTTTTTTTTCTATTTCTCTTGCCGTTGGAAAAAAAATGCTATCTGATGTTTCATATGGTATCGTAAAAAATGTGGCAACAGGTGATGAATTTATTGCTGAAAAAAATCAGGGAGCTTTTTATAATAAAAAACAAGTTGTGATTCCTGATATGCCTGCCTCAGAACTTTTGTTTTCAGTATCCATAGGAAAATATAATGATTCCATAACAAGAACAATAACAAATCAGAACGTCATAAGATCTCTTGGTTGCGCATCATTAGAGATGTGTATGGTTGCAATTGGTGCATTGGATGGGTATATTGTTGGGAAAGAATTTTTACGTGTCACCGATATCGCGGCATCAACCCTTTTTGTTCGTCAAGCAGGCGGCATTGTCGCAAATAAATACGGGAAAAAATTAGATATGTCATTGACTCTTGATGAACGAACTAGTGTGATTGCTACTGGAAATCAACACCTTGTTGATAGTATCTCCAGAGATTTTATGATTTAGTAAAGCATTAAAATAATAGAGAATTTATTCAGGAGTATATGACAATTCGCAATGATATCCTTAAAAAGTTACAGAAAAATCCATTACATTTTGCTTTACTCGATCCCGATAAGCAAGTCCCTGAAAAGGCAGGATTGCTTGCAAAGAAAGCTGAAAATGCTGGAAGTAGCGCCATTATGGTCGGCGGTTCCACCTTACTATCACAAAAACAAGTTGATGATGCGTGTAAAGCAATCAAAAAACATTCAAATCTACCTATTATTCTATTTCCATCTGGTGCGAAATTTCTTAGCCCCTATGCAGATGCCTTATTTTTTATGAGTCTTCTTAATTCAAGAAATCTGGCATATGTCATTCGGGAGCATGTTGAAGGAGCCTATTTTGTTAAAAAAAGCGGGGTTGAGCCTATTTCAATGGGGTATGTTATTATTGAACCCGGTATGACGGTAGGCAGGATGGGCGATGTGGATTTAATCAATCGTGATGATATTGAAACTGCTGTAGGATATGCCCTTTCAGCCCAGTATTTAGGTATGCAGTTTTTCTATTTAGAAGCAGGTTCAGGTGCCCCAGATCCAATCCCAGATGATATGATAAAGAAAGTGAAAGAAAATATAGATATTCCCCTATTGGTTGGTGGGGGAATTAGGGATGTAAAAACAGCTAGACAAAAGGCAAAGGCAGGGGCAGATATCATTGTGACGGGAACCGCAATTGAAAAAGAAAAAGATGTTGAAGGGGCTTTAACGAAAATTGTTAAGGAACTACATCGGTAGATGAGTAAATATGAAAAAAGTATTAGTAGCAATGGGTGGGGCTTCAGGAAGCATATATGGGATAAAACTCTTGGAAATATTAAAAAAAAGCAATGTTGAAACCCATCTAATTATATCAAATGGTGCAAAAAAAATCATTGAATATGAAACAAAATATTCGCATAATGATGTCTTAGTTTCTGCTGATTTTACGTATGAAAATGATGATTTATTTGCAGGGCCTGCAAGTGGTTCGTTTTCTTTGGATGAAATGGTTATTTGTCCTTGCAGTATGAAAACACTTTCTGCTGTTGCAAATGGCTATGGTGATACATTAACTACAAGGGCTGCCTGCTGTGTGTTAAAAGAAAGTAAAACATTAATTCTAGTTCCCCGCGAAACACCCATTGATTTAACCGGATTAAAAAATATGGTCAAGGCAAAAGAAGCAGGGGCAATTATCCTTCCGGCAATGCCTGGTTTTTATCATAAACCTAAATCCATTGATGAGGTTGTAAATTTTATTGTTGGAAAGATTTTAAATCAACTAGAAATAAAACATCATTTATATCAATCATGGGGTTCAAAAGAATAATTTAGTTTTTGGAGAATTGGTTTTAAAAAGACAATTTATGATGATATATCGTCCAAATAGATTTTACGTTATTGTTAATTTTTACAGGTTTCAATAAAATTTTTAAATATTTGGACCCCAAATTCAGTATGTTCTACTTCAGGATGAAATTGCACACCAAATAATGGTTTCTTTATATGTTGCATCGCCTGAATCCTACAGTTTTCACTTTCTGCAAGAATTTCAAATGAATCTGGTACATCAACAACTTCGTCATGATGTGATTCCCATACAATTGATTTAACTGGAACCTCTTTAAAAAGTGTCGAATCATTTTTTAGTACGGTTAATTCCACTTTTCCAAACTCTGGAACTTTTGAAGGTGCGGCATTTCCACCAAAAAATCGTGCCATAAATTGATGACCTGCACAAATACCTAGGATCGGAACCGTTGCTTTTTCCAGTAATTCCGAACAGTTGCCAAGACTTGAGTCTATACCAATGCGTGGTGACCCTCCTGATAGTAATAAACCATCAACATCAGATACGTCCGATTGAGAAATCGTATTTGGAACAATTTTTGTTTCAATATCAAGATATTTTAAGACCCGCCATTCACGATGAGTCCATTGTCCACCATTATCAATAACATATATTTTAACCATCTATTACTCCCATTCAACAGTACCCGGGGGTTTATGAGTGACATCATAGACCACACGATTAATTTTATCGCCCATTGAATTGGTGATTCGTGTTGATATTTGATCAATAACTTTATTTGGAATATCACTAAATGTACATGTCATCGCGTCTATGCTTTGCACTGCTCGAATAGCAATAACATATCCATATGCTCTTTTATCTCCCTGGACTCCTACTGATTTGACTGGAAGTAACACAGCAAAATATTGCCAGGGAAGATCTATTAATCCTTTTTTAGCTGCTTTTTCAATCTCCTCTTCAACAATAACACAAGCATTTCTAACAATTTCCGCTCTTTCAGGGGATGCCTCTCCTATAATGCGGATTGCTAGACCAGGTCCGGGAAAGGGTTGCTTTTCTGAAACATGCAACTGCAGCATTCGAGCTAGTTTTCTTACTTCATCCTTGTATAGGTCGCGTAATGGTTCAATTAATTGTAGATGCATTTGTTCGGGAAGTCCTCCAACATTATGATGTGATTTAATCGTATCTCGAAGATCATCACCGGATTCAATCCAGTCTGGAGCAATCGTTCCCTGTACAAGATATTGGATATCTTCTTTTTCTGCTACTTTTTCAAAAAGTTCAATAAATTTATTACCGATAATCTTCCGTTTTTCTTCAGGATCAATTACTCCTTTCAATGAGGCATAATATTCTTCACTTCCATCAACAAAACGATAGTTCAATGCCATCTCATCCATAAGATGTGTAACATCTTCAGATTCATTTTGTCTCATGTATCCGGTGTCAATATGAACTGCGATGAGATTTTTTCCAATTGCTTTATTAACAAGGGCGGCACAAACTGTACTATCCACGCCTCCTGAAAATGCGATGAGTGCTTTTCCCTTTACTTGTTCTCGTATTTCCCTTATAGACTCTTTAATAAATGATTCTGCATCAAACATAGTTCTTCACGACTTGGCGACTGCTTTCTTTTTCATTTCAATTCGATACTTATCTAATTCTGTTTTTAATGTTTTATCTTGTATTGCTAGAATTTCAAGAGCGAGCAAGGCAGCATTATCTCCTCGGTCTAGACCGACTGCAGCAACAGGAACTCCTGGAGGCATTTGAATAATGGAAAGAATCGAATCAAGATTTATTTTTCCACTTACCGGAACACCGATAACAGGTTTGATGGTATGAGAAGCAATACTTCCGGGAAGTGCTGCTGCAAGTCCAGCTACACCAATAAAAACATCAGCATCGTTTTCTTCAACAATTTTTTTTACAACCTCTGGTGTTCGATGGGCTGATGCAACGGATATGTTGTATTCAACAGAGAACTGATTCAGTATTTTTTCTGCTTTTTCAGCAACAGCCATATCTGACTTTGAACCTAGAATGATTTGTATTTTCATTACAATCAATATCTGGGTATACATCATTATTTGTTAATAGTTTCGACCATTATTTAGCAGCAAACTTGTTAAATAGGTGTTTTTCTTTCCACCAAGAAAAGCAATTCTGGTACTATGAAACTTGTTATTTGTGAAAAAAATATTGCAGCTCGACGAATTTCTACTATTTTGTCGGATGGAAAATCGAAACAAGGTAGAATTGGCCCCATCCCAATTTATGAGTTTAACCGAAATAATGAACCATGGACGGTTATTGGTTTAAAAGGTCATATTATTAATACAGATTATCCAACATCATATAATGTGTGGTGGCATATTGCACCAAAAAAATTAATTAATATTCCACCAGAAAAAAAGGTAAGTGAAAAAAAGATAGCAGCAGCTTTAAAATCGCTTGTTGATACGAATCCTTTTATTATTGTGGCAACTGACTTTGATCGAGAAGGAGAACTAATTGGTGTCGAAGTTGTTGATTACTTACAAAAGTATAATAAAAATATTACTGAAGTCAAGCGAGCAAAATTTAGTGCTATTACTAAATATGAGATCACCGAAGCGTTTTCTAAGCTCTCTGATGTAGATTATTCTTTATCTGCTGCAGGGGAATCTAGACAACTGATTGATTTAATTTGGGGTGTCGTTCTTACAAGGTTTATTTCATTAACCGCAAATAAAACAGGGAAAGATTATTTATCAATAGGGCGGGTTCAATCTCCAACGCTAGCATTACTTGTTGCAAAAGAAAAAGAAATTCAGGCATTTAAACCCGAACCATTTTGGCGACTTCTTGCAAAGTTGAAAAAAGATATTTTATTTGAAGCTGAACATAAAAATGGTAGATTTTGGAAAAAAGAAGAAATCGATAGTATATTTGCAAAAGTTTCAAATGCAAAAGAAGCACTTGTCACAGATATAAAAAAAACTGAAAACAAGGAAAAGCCTCCTGCTCCATTTAGCACAACTACCTTTTTACAAGCATCATCATATCTAAAATTATCTGCTCCACAAGCAATGAAAATTGCAGAAGAATTATACATGGGCGGATTAATCTCTTACCCAAGAACAGATAATACGGTATACCCTGCGTCATTAGGAATTAAAAATATTCTAACAAAATTGAAACAATCCTCCTTTAAAGATGAAGTTAATGAAGTCTTGACAAATGGGCGGAAATATCCAACAAGAGGACCAAAACAAACGACAGATCATCCTCCTATTCATCCAGTAGGTGTTCCAAAAAATGATTTAACTGGTTCCAAGAAAAAAGTATATGAATTAATTGTCAGAAGATTTCTTGCAACACTTGCAAAAGATGCGGTTTCAGAAAGTATTGATGTAGCATTTTCAATTAATGATGAAGTATTTAAAAGTAAAGGATATCGACTTATTGAAGCAAATTGGAAAGGAATTTATTATTATTTTTCAAACAAGGATAAACCATTACCCTCTCTTGAAAAAAAGGAAGTAATTCCAATCAGTAATATTACTGTTAAAGAAGATGAAACCAAACCTCCTAAAAGATATTCGCAAGGATCCCTCATTGCTACAATGGAAAGTTTAGCTCTTGGAACAAAATCAACAAGACATGAAATCATTAATAAACTCTATCAAAGGAAATATATTAATTTATCACCTCTTGCACCAACACCTCTTGCAATGGCGGTTATTGATTCGATGAATGATTGCGATGTGGTGAAACCAAAAATGACTGCTGTTCTTGAAGATGACATGAATCTAATTGCTGATGGAAAAAAAACACTTGCAGAAACCGTTGACGAATCAAGAAAAATGCTTACAAAAGTCATGGAAGAACTTGAGCAAAATAAATCAACGATCAAAGAAAACATCCGTATTGCTCATCGAAAACAAAATACCATTGGTGTTTGTCCTGAATGTGGCAAATCATTAGTTATACGTCGTTCAAAAAAAGGAAAACGATTTGTTGGTTGTGAAGGATATCCAACATGCAAAAACACCTATGCACTTCCGCAAAATGGAATGATAAAACCACTAGAAAAATCATGCAAATATTGTAACAGTCCAATGGTAAATATTATTTCTAAAGGAAAAAAACCATGGGAAATTTGCATAAACATTAATTGTACATCATCAAAATTAAATAATAATTCCAATAATAAGAAAAATGAGAAAAAAGATTAGAATGTTTTTATTCCTTCTTCGGTGATAATCCCTGTTAGATATCGATGTGGGGTCACATCAAATGCAGGATTTCTTACAGGTGTTTCTTTTCGCATAATGGGGCAGTTTTGATACGATTTTAATTCCACATCAGATCGTTGTTCAATAACGATTTCCTCTCCTGTTGCAATTGTTGTATCAAAGGTACTGATAGGGGCGGCAACATAAAAGGGGATATTGTTTTCTTTTGCAAGAACCGCTTTTTCATAGGTTCCTATTTTATTTGCAAAATCTCCATTTTTTGCTATCCTATCTGCACCGGTGATAACCATATCAATATCACCATTTTTCATGAAATAGCCAGCGGCATTATCAGCAATAACAGCATGGTTGATTCCTTCTTGTTCTAGTTCCCATGAGGTGAGCAGTCCTTGAAGGCGAGGGCGTGTTTCATCTGCAAAAACAAAGATGTTTTTTCCTTTTCTATGTGCAATACGAAATGGGGCAAGTGCGGTTCCATAATCAACGGTTGCAAGGGCTCCAGCATTACAATGGGTAAGAATTTTCATAACATTTTTCAGTAATTTATCTCCTTGTTCTCCGATTTTTCTACATCGATTAATGATATCTTCAACGTAAGCATCAGCAGCGATTACGAGATCATCGTTATTTTCTATTGCATCAATCATATAATCAATCGCATAAAATAAATCATGTGCTGTCGGTCTTGTTTTTCGAAGGATTTCCGCTGTTTTTTTATACTCCTTCTTTCCTATTACCATGCCATATACAGCTGCTGCACCAATAGCGGGTGCGCCACGGATTACCATGGTTTTTATCGCAGAAGCAACATCAGATACCGCTTTTGCGGCAAATATCTCAATGTCGTTTGGAAGTTTTCTTTGATCTAACATATAAAGAATGTTATTGTCAAACCATAATGCTCTTTTATCTTCCCCATTTATTAACATAGTGTTCATTCCTCTTTTTTTATTATTTGTTCCATTTCATCAAAGGATTTAGCAGTAATAAGTACAACATTGTCATTATATCTAATCCCGGGGCTGTGTTGTAGGGTTTTTAACATATTTTTAAGTATGGTTAGAAAAGCCCCTTCGCTTTTGATATGAGGAAAGGATTCAATAATATTTTCCTTTGAAGTACTCGTAAAATAAATGGAACACTGGATTTCTCTTTTTGCATAATGAAGCATCCATAAAAAAGGAGTTATGATGGGTGGGTGGGTAGGACCAAAATAAAAAATAGTATGTTTAACTGGATCCACATCAATAATTTCTACAAAATCTTTTCTATGTAACTGTTTCATATCTGCATTCATTGCAGTAATCAAAAGTCGTTTTCCATAGCTATGTGCAATTGTTAATGAAGATATTTCAAGAGAGGACATACTGTGTAATTTATAACTAAGTTCTATTATTTGAGGAATAAAGGGAGAGTTACTCTCTTGTTTTGAATGACAATATGTTTGAAAAGCAAAGGTTTGATTATCAGTGGACATAGGAACGTAAATTCATTCATTGTTTATTTTGTATTTCATTGATTTTAAAAGAAATTTTATGTTTAAACCAAATGGTTTAAATGATTTAATTGATTTCATCTTTTTTGATAGTGTTTGAGGTGAGATTTATGAAAAAAATTATTCTTGAAGAAAACGACATTCCAACGAAATGGTATAACATTCAAGCAGATCTTCCAAATCCAGTAGATCCTCCGTTAAATCCAAAAACTCATGAACCAGTGAAGCCTGAGGAGCTAAATGTTATCTTTCCTATGGAACTTATCAAACAAGAAGTAAGTCAAGAACAATATATTCAAATCCCTGAGGAAGTTCGAGAAATTTATCGAATATGGCGACCTTCGCCATTGTATCGAGCAGAACGACTTGAAAGGGAATTAAAAACTCCTGCAAAAATTTATTTTAAATGGGAGGGGGTAAGCCCTCCAGGAAGTCATAAACCAAATTCAGCGGTTCCTCAAGCATATTATAATGCAAAAGAAGGAATTGAGCGCATTGCAACAGAAACAGGTGCCGGTCAGTGGGGATCTGCTCTTTCATTTGCCACCCGCGTATTTGATATGAAATGTCGGGTGTATATGGTAAAATGTAGTTATGAACAGAAACCATATCGAAGGGTTCTTATGGAAAATTGGGGTGCTGAAGTATTCCCAAGTCCAACAAATTTAACCAATGTTGGAAAAGAAATCCAGAAAAAAGATCCGAGTACCTCTGGTAGTTTAGGAATAGCAATTAGTGAAGCAGTTGAGGATGCAGCAACAAAAGATAATACGAATTATGCATTAGGCTCTGTACTGAATCATGTGGTTCTTCATCAAACAATTATTGGTGAAGAGATGAAAAAACAATTCTCCTATATTGATAAATACCCTGATGTAGTTATTGGCTGTGTGGGCGGGGGAAGTAATTTTTCAGGTGCGGCATTTCCCTTTGTCAAAGATAAAATAACTGGTGAAAAACCTGATACTCAGATTGTTGCCGTTGAACCCTTAGCCTGTCCTACTCTTACGAAAGGAGAATATCGTTATGATTATGGTGACAGTGTTGGGCTAACTCCACTTTTAAAAATGTATACGTTAGGTCATAACTTTGTACCTGCAGCTATTCATGCAGGCGGCTTAAGGTACCATGGTGACTCGCCCTTATTATGTCGATTGAAAAAAGATGGATATATTGAAGCCTTAGCATATCATCAAAGAGAAGTTTTTGATGCGGCATTATTATTTGCTAGAACTGAAGGTTTTGTTGTTGCACCAGAAGCAGCCCATGCTGTAAAAGCAGCGATTGATTTTGCATTGATGTGCAAACAAAAAAATGAAGAAAAAACGATTGTTTTTGCAAATAGTGGCCATGGACATTTTGATTTATCAGCATATGATGCATATCATAGTGATCTCATCAAAGATTATGCATATCCTGAACAATTGATACAGCAATCAATGGCAGAGTTACCAACTATATAATTTCGAATTCTCCACTATTTTTTATTTTAAATATTTCTAAATTAATATATATTTTATATATAAAATATATTTAAATAGTAAATTATATAAACAATTAATTTATGTTTTTTAATACAAGGGAGCATATAATTAAGGGAGAAATAAAATGAAAAACTCGTCAATGATAGTTAGTTCTAATAAATAAAAAATTTAATACATAAAAGGGTATTAATAAAAACAATCAACTTAAATAATAACGTTTTTATTAAAATATATAGTAATGGAGGCAAAATAATGAGGGAAAATTTATATATTAGGCGAAAATATTTTATTGGGTGCCTTATTTCAATTTTTTTATTGACATCAGTATCAATAATTAACCCAATAATAAGTGGATCTGTTGTGGAAAATAATATAAAAAATAATAATATGATTGATGAAAAAATCGATAGCAATAATATTTTTGATTTTTTCTTTGAAGCGGATGAAAAGAAAGAAAGGATTACAAGAGAGGATATATATTTAAAAATTAATGATTATATAAATGTTAGACAATTAAATAGTTTGACAGTTGACTCTTTTAACAATATTTGTGATGAATTTGAAAAGGCATTAGGAAAGGAATATTTTAATATTTACTTGGTAATATTTGCATACCTTATCGATCATACAAATAATGAGCAAAAAAATCAATTTAATTGTTACCGTACATTTTATCAAAATAAGATTTTATTTTATAATTCTATTACTAATATTGTTAGAAATCATTCAAAAGATAAAATTGTTAAATTTCAAGAATATTTTAACCCTATAATTGAACAATCATCTTATGGAGATTTTAATAGATATTGGTTTGAGTATTCTCAAGGAAAGAGAATTTGGGCGGGTAACTTTGTTGATAATGATGGAAACATTATGAAAAAACCTTGGATCGTGGGAGATCTTTTCTGGAAAGGAGATAATTTTTATGAATGGTTTATCAATGCTTGTGATTTCATTTATGGTTTGGATCAAGGTTCAGGAAAAGGAAAATTATTGATTATAAATGAAATGGGCTGGAGAGTGGTTGCTGTTTTATCAATAATCTGTTTTTCATCTTTTATTTGGGGTGTTTCAATTGATTCAGCTTTACAAATGGCTTTCATGGCTTGTGGCTTAACGGGAGTATCTGGTCTCTTTTTAGGGACGTTATTACTATTCTTTGATTGGAATATTCTTAAATATTTGTTTTATGGCGTTAATGCATTCTTAAATATGCATGAGTGGGGCCAAGTAAATTTCTATGTTTCTGTTACAGGAGATTCAGAAATAATAAATTCTTGTTCAGCTCAAGCTATTAATTTAGATGCAATTGATCGAAAAGGTGAAGAGTTAGGTGAAAATGTTACATGGAGTATAGAAGAATTTACATATAACTTAAATAAAGAAAGAGTTGATTCCGATACTTGTTTCTTTACAATATGTTATCCAGATTATGTTCCAGATGATGGAGATAGGACAACTCATAAACAATGGGAGCAAGCAGTTCCACCTCCAGGTAATTGGAAAATAATATTATATAATAATATTGGTGAAATTATTGATGAAGAAATAGTTGAAAACACATTACCAAGGAGTTGTTATTCAATTAATTTTGAAATTTAAAATAAAATACGATTAATCATTAAATTAATAAAATATTCATAAAATTTAAATTATATGTTGCTATATTCAAATTGAAAAATGGAGGCATTTTCGGGGGAAATTCGATGATTAAGAGGGAAATTGTAATTATAATCAGTTTTTTGATGTTAAGTATTGTAACTATTCAACCAGCACTTTATGGAGATCCAATTAAACTTTTTGATTATAGACCGGATAATGAAAATGAAAAATTTGAGAAACATTCACACATTCAAGATATGTTAGATTCTTTAAAATCAAAAGTATACAACCATAATAATCCAACGGAAGAATTTTATAATTTAGCAAATGATGCTCAAGTTCAGCAAACATTAGAGATTATTGCTGGAAAAGAAGCTCTTAAAACCACAAATATCCTATTTTCTAATATTCATCCAATGTTAAAAAAATTGAATGTGGCAAAATATGGATTAAATATTTATAAAACACCACGAGTTGATGAGATACGTGAGTTTACCTTTCTAATAAAAGCAATCTTATCTTATGAAATTGATTCAATAGAGGATATTTATAGGATTACAGAACTATCTGAAAATCCTGATCAATTAGAGTTTATAAAAGACATGTATATACAATATGGCTCAAGTGATGAGTTTATGGAATTAAAACCATTAGCAGAAACACTTGAAATAGATTTAGCAACATTAGCTATTTTAGTATTTTTAATTTTCGGATCTTGGGCGTATATATATGCTGGACTAGCAGTATGTTATGCAAATTTTGCATTTTATTATACAATTGGAATGTGGATTATTGAATCTATTCTATTTGGGTTGGTATTAAAATCGACTATGGCCCTGATTGTTGGAAATAATGGAACGCATTTATTTGATTATATTGCTGATTGGATTATTGAACGTTTTTATCTTCCATCAGTTTATCATGAATTTATTGAACATTTTATATCAAATGTCTGTAGCTTGATTTTTATTGCATCATCACTAGCTGCAACAGTTGCCCCCTTTTTTCTAATTGAAAACTGTACATTATGGAAATTTAGTCTTGGTGGAACCGCTTGGTTTTTTTTGCCAGTTGCTTTAAGTATGTTGACCTATCTTGTTTTATATTTCTTGGGTATAGACAATGATTCACCCTCAGTAAATGAAGATTTATTAGACAGTCCTTTTTTTAAACAATATAAAATTGATATCATTAGCCCGCCTTAATTAAAATTAAATTTTATATTTAATTTATTTCTATTGTAGATAATTACATCAGTACTAAAAAGGTTACTTTATTGAAACAATTTTTTAAAAAATTCTAAAGAATTTCTCTTAATTTTAAATTGTTACACACTCCGAAAACTTTTTTCGATGATTTTAATTCATAATTTTTAATTATATGTCTTTTTAGAATTTGGAACTATAATTTAAAAACATAAAATATTTATTTTTGCTTAAATGTTGAATATATCTTATAAACATTGTTCGGTTTATTCCAAACAACATCATATAGTTTATATGGTGGGAAATAATAATACAGAGAGTACTAGAAATCATAAACATGGTGAAAAAATATGAAATCAATACACCTAAAATTAATTGGAATAGCAATTGTAACAGTTTTAATTGGTTCAACATTGGTTTATGTTATTAATACTCAAAGTCCTGTAGAATATGAGGTTGATTATCCAATATATGATGTATTAAATTTTGATTCCTATGATGATTTTAATTCATATCTTCATACGAATACAAGATCAAATACGAACAACGCTATTGATGAATCAGAAGAAGCAGTTCCTCCAACTGCTAATGGAGAAACAACAAGCCTTGATCAAAAATCTTCGGACAGTTCCGGTGGGGGTGATTACTATTCAACAAATATTCAAGAACTTGGTGTTGATGAGCCGGATATTGTTAAGACAGATGGATCTCATTTATATGTCATAGCAGAAGGAGATATTTATATCATTTCAGCGTACCCTGCTGAGGAAGCAGCTATTATTGCAACAATCACTCTTAATGCATCACAGAATCCAAGAAATCTTTTTGTTCATGGTGATACAATTGCGGTTATTACACAATCGTATCTTTATCGTACATATGAGGTATATGATACCGATGATGAAGAGAATATGGATGACGAAAATGGTATTGAAATAGAAGAAGAGTTTGATACCATGTCTTCATCTGAAGAAAAAACATATGAAGATACAGGTGGAGACATCAGCTATGATAGGTGGATGGATACAACGACAACAAATATTATACTATATGATATCTCATCGAAAACAACGCCAATGCAGGTTCGAGAGATCCAAATAGAGGGATACTATTCAACTGCTCGAATGATTGAGGATTACATCTATGTTATCACAACATATAATGAATATGAGCCGGTATTATATGGTGAGAGTGAATCATCGTATGTTCCGAAGATTCGGGTAGATAATATCGATGAACCTATTGGTTTATCTAATATTTATTATGTTGATTCACCAGACACATCGAAAACCCTTACCAATATTGTATCTGTTAATATACAGGATGTAAGTGCTGATGTGCATTCAGAAATTTTTATTTTAGGAAATCCATCAGCAATATATGTATCCTTGGATTCAATCTATTTAACAAGTGTATTTAGTAATTTTGAATACGCCTTACTCAATGAAATAATCAATGATTATGTGCTTCCCGTGCTTCCGATAGAGGCTGAAAATGAGCTTAAGATAGTAGACTCATTATCATTAGAGGATTATCAAAAATCCACGGTAACTGATTGGATTATACAAAATTACCTTGAATCACTTGATGATACACAGAAACAAGAAATCGCACGTCAAATCGTTATGCAATATGAAAAAACAACGATACATAAAATCAGAGTTGATAACGGAATTATAACATATGATGCTCAGGGAACGGTTCCAGGATATATTAAGAATCAATTTTCAATGAGTGAATATCAAGGAAATCTCCGAGTTGCAACAACTGTTAATGGATGGATGATGAAATCATATGTTTCTTCAATTGATTCCTATAATAATGTTTATGTTTTAAATGAATCACTTGATACCATTGGCACAATTGAAAACATTGCTGAGGGAGAAGAAATATATTCTGTTCGATTTATTGATGCCATATGCTATCTTGTTACCTATGAACAAATCGATCCATTCTTTGTCATTGACATAGAGGATCCAAAAAATCCACAGATTCTTGGTGAATTGAAGATCCCGGGATACTCAACGTATTTGCATCCCTATGATGAGGATCACATCATCGGTATCGGCATGGAGAACGAAACAGTAAAAATCAATCTTTTTAATGTTGCGGATGTTTCAAATCCAAAGGCACTTGCAACCTATCATATTAAAGACCAAGAAAATGAGTATTATTGGATGTATTCATCAGCCCTTTATGAACATAAAGCATTTTTATTTGATAAAGAAAAAAATAGGTTAATCATACCTGTTTCTGATAATTATATTGAATCAGCGTATGTTTTTAATATCACAATGAATGACATTGAATTAATAGGAATTATCAGCCATTTATCAGATGAACATGCATCAGCATCAAACGAATCTGAGTTTAGTGCATATTGGAAAGAAGATTATCGATATACAATACAAAGATCTTTGTTTATTAATAACGTCATTTACACCATATCAGATGCAATGATTCAAATGAATGATATTGAAACCTTAGATAAAATCAATGAAATTGATCTTATCTAATCTTTTTTTTTTATATATTAGATTTTTTTTGTTGTATTGGCAAGGTGAAATAAACAGTACTTCCCTTTCCAAGCCCTTTGCTTTCTACCCAAATCCGTCCACCATGTCGTTCAATAATCCTTTTACATATTGGAAGACCTAAGCCACTGCTATCAAAATCATGACGAGACGAATCAGCTTTATAATACTCATCAAATAAAAACTGGATTTGTTCTTCAGAAACACCAATGCCCGTATCACTTACAGAAACAAGAATAGTATCCTCCTTTTGTTGAGCATTGATTTCAATTATCCCTTGTCTATTACTATACTTTACCGCATTATTAAGCAAATTCGTAAGTAATTCATGAATATGAATCTGATCGATGAACACAAACAATGTCTCTAACACCTTATTATAAACTTCCAAGTTACACTCTGAAAAATAGGGGGCATTGGCCGATAGGACATCCTCAACGAGATCATGTAAAGATACAGTAGAAAAGGTAAACTTGGTTTTATCTGAATTTAATTTTGCTAATTCAATCGTTTTCTTTACAAGGTTTCTCATATAACGTGCATTTCTATCTAGCACGTCTATCATTTGTTTATCTTTCTCGTCTGTCACATGGTTTTTCAGAATAGGCAATAACTGCATAAAGGGACCCAAAGGATTTTTTAGATCATGACCGAGTTGATTAATGAATTCATCTTTCTGTTGAAGTAAGTGCTGAATTTCATTAGTTCGTTCTTCTACTTTTTGTTCTAACCTTTCGTTAAGTGATTTAAGTTCTTCTTCTACCTTCTTACGATCTGATATATCAGAATGTGTTCCTACAAAACGAATCGGTCTTCCTTGTTCATCCCGCTTTACAATCTTCCCAACTCCTTGGATCCACATCCATTCTTCATTGATACGTTTGAAACGGAATTCTACTTGAAAACGATTTATTTCCCCTTCTATAAGCTTTTTAGCCTGATTCATTACTCGATCTATATCTTCTGGATGTACTCTTTTTTGGAATTCTTCAAACTTATGCGGGAATTCATCAGGTTCATAGCCTGCCATTATGTAGTACCGTGGATCAAAGTAAACTTCATTTGTTGAAAGGTTCCAATCCCAGATTCCATCATTGGTCACTGACATAGCTAAATCCAGTAGTTCCTTACTTTCTTTCATTGTTTTTTCTGCTTGCTTTCGCTCAGTGATATCTCTTGCGATGCTTAGAATTGCATTTTTGTTCTTATAACTGATGAGACTTGAGGATATCTCAACAGGGAATGTTCTTCCGTATTTTGTTGTATGCGATGTCTCAAATTTTTGTATCTTATCAGATGGCATAGCCTTGACAAGTTCTTGAATATCCTCTTTTTTCAAGGATGAATCGATACCATAAAGTCCAATTGAAAACAACTCCTCCTTAGAATATCCAAGAACATTTATAGCACTCTTGTTTACATCGAGAAGGTCCCCATTGAAATCAATTAGCCATACTGTCTCGTTCATACCGTCAATCAATTGTGTGCTTTCTTTTTCTTGTCGGGTATATGGGGTAATATCCTGTAAAATACCATACATTTGTTTAAAACTGCCATCTTGTCGATGTATAACGTTTCCATTAAATGACACATCCACATAATGCCCATTCTTATGCATTACTTTAAACTGAACATCCTGTATTGGATTACAATTTTTTAACGCTGCATACGTCTCTTTAAATTGTGGTATATGATCGGGATGTATAAGATCTCCAAACCACTTTCCATGAACTTCCTCATGTGTATATCCAAGAACTTTTTGCCAAGCAACATTAACATTAATTAAAAAACCATCCTCATTAAGAGTTTGAATGGGAAGAGGAATAATATCATAAAAATAGTTGAATATGTCTTTATCCCTGTCCTTTTTTTCCTTATGTTCGATTTCTCCAATAATATTTAATACCTCATGTATAAAAGTATATCAGATATATTCAATAAAGACTCAAGCAAGTAACGATGATTTAACGATTGTTTATAACATTTTCTGAATTATAAAAGAATAAAATAAAAGAAGATATCTTTCTTGTTTCAATATGATTTCTATTTATGATACTAGGGAGAACCTGAGGGAATTCTGGAAACCCATTAGGATCTATTATTTGCAAAGATCTCAATGAATAAAATGAAATATCGAACCTTTACGCATAGAGTTCACTTTGCTACTATTCAAATTCAATTCATTCTGATAAACTATATGGTGGAAATATATTTCGTCTATAGAAGATTGATTAACTTTGAACGTGACGAGCAATCTTCTCAGCCCATTTTTTAGCTAAATCAAGATTCATAGTCACTTTTTGAATATTTTCATCCTTTGCCCATTTCTCAGGAACTTTTCCCGGAAAAGAAACTAGTGAGTCCGGTTTGAGACCATACTTTTCAACTAACGGATGTAAGTATTTTCCAACAGCTTTGTCTGGTTCATCAGCAGCCATACCACTTGAGAGAAATAAATACAGATGCTTATCTTTAATTGCTTTTTGCCTTAGAATTTTCTTCCATCGACGATACACCATAGACATCCTTACACCAGCCCCAAGAATGATGGTATCAAATACTGCTATGTCAGGGATATCGTTTTTCAGATTGCATGTTTCAACCAATAGTCCATTCTCGGTCAGTGTCTCTGCAATAATATTTGCATATTCCTCTGTAGCCCCTCCTTTTGTAAAGAATGCTACAAGTGTTTTACTTTCCTTCATTACAACACAATGAGATATTTCTTTTTTCATTTAAGAAGATTTTTATGATTCAATAATAAATATCTAATAAATCATATAAAATAACGCCGAGGAGGAGATTTGAACTCCTGAGGGATTGCTCCCACGAGATTTCCAGTCTCGCGCAGTACCGGGCTGTGCCACCTCGGCAATTAAAAAGGTAACAGGGGTAATCATCCATTACTTTTAATGTTTTTTCCAGATAGATGGGTAGGTTCCCTTTTTCATAAAAACCTGATTCACCACAGCACATAAACCATGATCTTTATCAATTATCTCTTCAGTAGAACATGCTGCTGTTGCATAGGCAATAATCTCATTTTTTAAGGACATAATGGCAACAGGGTCATTCTTATGTATCTCTGTATCAATCTCAACTGCACCAGGCATCGCCAAATCTGCGCCATGGCATATAGCATCTATTGCTGAATCTCGAATTATGATTTTTGGAATAAATTGAAATAATGATTCCATAGGATGAAGAATCTTCCGTAGTTCATCCTTATTTTGCTCCTCTTTATAAAAAACAAATGCATCCTTGACATCCTGCAATGTGATAATATCTTCCTCTAAAATTTTTCCAACTCGGGTCCGTCTTAATGCTGCTAAATGGGCTTTACAGCCAAGTTTTTTTCCAATATCCACACAAAGTGTTCTAATGTATGTTCCGGCTTCACAGCCGACACGAAATAACACCTCCCTATCATCCATTTCTAACAAATCGATGTAATAAATATTCCGTTTCCTTCTGACTCGCTTTACCGCTGAACGTACGGGAGGTAGTTGGTTAATATTGCCAACAAATGATTCTAATATTTGTCGTACCTTATTTTCACTAACTTGTTCATGTAATTTCATAACTGCAACATATTCTTTACCTGATTTGGATAAAATATGAAGACCACGAGTCGCACGTCCAATGCCAATAGGTAACACACCTGTCACTTTCGGATCCAAAGTGCCAGCATGCCCAACTTTTTTCATCTGTAACATATCTCGAACCCATGCATCAATCTGATGACAGGTCGGGCCAGATGTCTTATCAATAAAAAAAACACCAGCATCCAGTAATTCTTCTATACTTCGTTCATGAGGGTGTTTTCCATAATAAACATTTGTGACAGCATGTGTTTTAATTAATCGTTTACGAGGCATATCTGCAGGAAGTTCATGTGTATTTTTTTTCACATTTATCACAAAGTAGTATACATATGACCATTTCAAAAGCTTATTGATTCAAATGTGTATGAATTAATTTAACTATTTCTTCAGCAGTTTTGTCAGATGAATCAATACAAAGATCATAAATAGAGGTATCTTTCAGGTCAATGTTGTAATATTTCTTATATCGTTTTTCTTCACTTTTTTCTCGCTGGATCATTTCTTTTTTCCGATCCTCAATTTGCCCTTGTTCACGTTTCACTATTCGTTCAGCGCGAATAAGAACAGGTGCATCTATCATGATTTTACATGCTTCAATGGTATACTTATAGGCAAGCCAGCCAGCTAAACGACCTTCTAAAATAACATTTCCTTTTTTTAAAATTTCGACTTGCTTGTCATCGATTTCCCGATCAACATCTTCATGTCGCTCACAATACTTACCAAATTCTGATAAACTCATGTGATGTTTTTCAGCAAGGTTTCTAAAGATTAATCCACTATAAATATAGGGGATATTAAGATCTTCTTTGAGTAGTGTTGCAACGGTTGATTTTCCACTTCCGGGTGTTCCACTGATAGTTATTGTTGTCATATGATCCTATTTGAACGATGGAATAATTTTTTTTCGATTTTCTTTCCACCAATCTGACCAGCTAATCCATTTCAACCCTTGTCGAATGATTTGACCAAAAACCATGGAAAATATGAGATATAGCCATAACCATGTTTGCCAGAGAAAACCAATCGGTCTATCAAAGAGAGAAACACCAGATGTCCATGGTACTGTAAAATAGAAATATTCTAAATTACCAAGGAAAAATCGCAGCCACATAAAAATTGGCACAATGAAAATAAACAAGAAAAACATAGGTTTCATCATACCGCTAGATGCTTCTGTTTGCCGTTTCATAATCTGCGGTTGCATTTTCATGAGTTTATTGACTTTATTTGTATTTCCTTCTTTTCTTGCCTTTTGCATTTCTTTTTGAAAGGATTTAGTGAATTCTTGAGACTCGCCCATTTTTTTCCAATCAGTAAAAAGATTTTGGAAAAATGATGATAGTGTTACCACAATAGTTCCTGCGAGAACTAGTGTTAAAACTGGATATAAACCATTAAATCCAACCAATGGATAAAATACAGAGTTTAACGATACGGCAAGAAATGAACTAATATTGGGATCGCCAAAAATAAATAACATAACAAACATTAATAACATTAATAAAAGCAATTGATTGCTTTGCCCTTTTGTATCCATCTTTTCCATGATATCACGACTTTTTATTAAATAAATTTAATGAAATGAAAGAGGAAGAAGCACACGATTATATGCACTTCTCATGTTTAATGAATTTATTCTGATCCAAAGAAACCTCTAAGAACCGGATGCATTTCCATTGCTTGTTCTTTTGCAATATCTTCATACAATCGAATGATAATACCCACTGTTAATAACACACCGGTACCACTAGCATTTCCAACAGTTCCAATCGCATCTGCAAATCCAGCAAGCGCTCCAACAGCAGCACCACCAATCACTGTTACAACTGGTATGTATCTTTCGAGGACTTTCTTTAATACTCGAGGATCTCTACGGAATCCAGGAATCTGCATGCCGGAACCTTGAATTTGCTTTGCCACATCTTTTGGACCCATGTTCGTTGTTTCAATCCAAAATTTAGCAAAGAGAATGGATCCAATAATCAACACGAATAAATAAATGATAACTTTTGTTGCATATTGCCATGGTGCATGACCACCATACCCACCAGCAATTATTGGAATGAGCCAACTATTAAGTCCACCTGGACTTGAAAGATACCATGCTCCTCCTGCGAGAGGTTGCGTAGTTACAGATAAATCATACTTTCCAATCCACCATTGATTACCAAGTAATGGTAATTTGGATTGATAGAGAAGCATCGCAAACATATTCACATTTGCAAGTAATGCAGACATTAATATAACAGGAATATTAGAAGCATAAATCAATCGAATAGGGTATCTTCCTCTTGCACCCCTGACTTTTCCATGTGCTAATGGTAGCTCGATTCTAGAAGATTCAATATATACCACAATAAAAAATATAAATAGCGTTCCCAGCAGCGGTACAATTGCATTAGAATAACCAATATTCGGATTCCCCATAAATATCGTCTGATAACCACCACTAACAAGCTGACCCAGGTTCATATTTGACGCAAGATAATATGATCCAGGAATAGTCCCAGCAGGCGGATTAGTCATACTTACTAGTCCTCCTTGAATTGGAAGCCAGTTGAAAATACCCGTAAACATTGCTTGGGAAACCCCTGCAGCAATAAATAATGAAATACCTGAACCAATACCCCATTTGGATATTGTCTCATCCATAAAGAATACAATAATTGCACCTATGATCAACTGGAATACAATAACAAAATTGGCCATGCCCATATTTCCGCCAAATACGTCAACCAAACCAGTTGTCGGTTGCAAATAGCCAAAGATTTGAGGGATTGCTTCAACTACAATCATAACAATAACAAGAATTTTCTGAGTTCCTTGATAGATGGCTTTATCTTCTGAATTGGATAAATCAAGATTTATGATTTTCGCTCCAACAAATAATTGTAAAATAATAGATGCGGTAACGATTGGCCCGATACCCAAATGCATTATCGAACCAGATGCCCCTGCCATAATAAAACGATAGTTGGCAAATAAATCAATTACATCTGATTTTAAACCAAATATCATTACATTTGTAAGAATAAAATAAATGATAAGACAAAGTATTGTCCAAAACATCTTCGTTCTGAAAGTAACATGTCCATCAGGTTTTTTAATTGCAGGCCAACGATCAATTAACGGTTTAAGCTTGTATAGGTAACTCTTTTTTTCTTCTGCCATATCAAAACCCAGTTTTTAATATTATTATTTGTCTTGGATAAGGGTAACTTCCCCTTCTAATGCTTTGATTTTATCTACTGCTTTTGCGGAGGCTTTTTTTACTTTTATTGTTAATTTTTTCTGTATGTTTCCGCCGCCTAATAATTTATCATAGCCTTCTTTTTCAAGATCAATAGAGGATTTACCCGGAAATAGTTCTACTAATTTTCCAACGTTTATACATCTTTCCTTTTTTATCATTTTTTGAGGTCGCTTGAATCCATGTTTTCCAATATAATGCTCTGGCATGTATTTTGTCATATACATAAATCGATGTTTTAAGAGTCCAGCGTTACCTCTACCACCGCGTAGGCCAGCACCTCGGCCTCCTTTTTTGCCTCTGCCATGTGTCATAGAACCTCGGAATTTCTTTGTTTTTTTCCGCGTCAATTCAATCACGTTCCCTGTAGATTCATTACTATATAAGTCGAATGCAGATATAGTAATACATTATTATACTTTCGGATGTTTTTGGGATGAAAGTATAATTTTTTATTAATATTTTCAACTTCCAGAAAAAATACTATACTATATTATATTATCCATTAATCAAAGAAAATATATGGGAATTAAATAATTATAAGAAAAGTTTAAATAAAATGTAATTAATAATAAAAATAATCGTGCTATTAGATTAGGTAAATTATATTTGGAGGAAAACATAAATGAAAAACACATTTAAGAAAGGTATGATTCTTGGTATTGTTGCACTTTTTATAAGTGTTTCATCAGCTCCACTTTTTTCTGCTGAACCACAATTACAAGAAGCGAGAACAACACCAATTGAGATTACATCTATTCAACAAGATGGATCCTATGCAACGGAAACATTTCAACTTACAACTGATGAAATGACATCGGTCATAAGGAAAATACAAGAAATAAACGATGCCTTGAATAAAGCAACCGATAGATATTCATTGATTGATATCCTTTTAGGATTATTACGAGGAAATAATAATAACCCACTTCTATCTAAGATTATACAAAATATTCTTGGAAATGGAATAAACATTGATAAAAAATTCATTGCAAGTGCTGGATGGGGATTAAATCTAAACCCTATGAAAGATATGAAAACAGATTTTGTTAAACCATTAACGTTTTGGCATTACGCAGAGATGTCAGATGCGATGCAAGTACAAAGCATGACGGCATTATTCCAGTTCAATCCTATTAAGTTTAAAACAGCGATTGGAAGTCAAATTGGATTTATGTTCAGATTCAAAGGAATTTATGTTCATATGCCAGAACAATATCCCAACCAGAGTTTTACATTTTTTGCCGGTACCGCAAAACAAATTGTGAACATTGAATTGAATATCAATATGCCACAATTACCATAAGAAATTAACAATAATTTCTTTTTTTTCTTTTTTTACATTATTATAAATCAAGTCTAGTTGTTCTTAAAAGGATAATAGGAACAGATGACACTAGATGTTTATGGAAAAAATAGCTTCCTTTGATTGGAAATTGATATGAAGCAACAATCATTGTGTTAGCTTGCAAGGCTCTTATGAGTTTTTGCATAAACGGCCATGTATACTCAAGATGCAATGAATACACAACAGGACAGAGCGATAACGCCTTTTTCATAAAAATACGATCAGCGTGTTTATTTTTTTTCTGTGCACCAAAAGGAGGGTTCATTATAGCAGTATCTCCTTTTTGATCCACATCTTCAATGTCTGTTACAGTAAAAGAGAGATCTAATTGATGATCTTTAGCAAATTGTATTGCTTGAAGAATACAAGCTTCATCAATATCAAATCCTTTTACGTTTTTTGCATGTAGCATTGAAGCACCCACAGCAAATATGCCTGTTCCACAACCTAGATCAAGAACACATTTATCTTGAATATCTTCTTTTAAAAACGCTTGATATAACATATCAGCAGCAATATATGCTGGTGTCTTGTATTGCTCAAGATTAATTTTTGGGTCTGGAAAATTAGGAACTTTTTCTAAAAAAATCTCTAAATCTTTTTTTTTCATGAATATCTATTTGCATCAATAATTCTGTGTTGATTCATTTTCGATTGTTTCAACTGGCAGTTTTTTTGGTTTTTTTAAGGTAAAATAAAAAGTACTTCCTTTTCCCTTTCCTTCACTCTCAGCCCAGATTTTTCCACCATGTTTTTCGACAATTCTCTTACAGATATTTAGTCCAAGGCCACTACTATCAAGATCATGTCTACTATCATCAGCTTTAAAGAATTCTAAAAATATCTTTTCAGACTGTTCATTGGTCATACCAATACCCGTATCACTTACTGTGATAGTTACCAGATCCTCATCATCTATTGAGTGCATTTGAATGGTTCCACCGCCTTTTGGTGTATACTTGATAGCATTTGTGATTAAATTATTAAGAAGTTCCTGAAGTTGAATTCTATCTGCTTCAACATAGAGCTCTTTATTTGTATCATTAAAAATATCAATGTGGTTGTCATCTAAAATAATTTGATTATTGGATATGACATAATCAATTTCCTCAGATAATTTAATTGGTTCAATATTGAATTCAATTTTATCAGAATTTAATTTTGCCAAATTAATTGTTTTATTTACAAGATCTTTCATAAAATGCGTATTTCGAATGATAACATCAAAAAGCTCCATATCCTTTTTTGATTGTGCTTTTTTTTTCAAAATTGGCATTAACACCATCATTGGGGTCAATGGAGTTTTTAAATCATGGCCAAGTTGATTTATAAAATCATCTTTTTGTTTCACAAGTTGTTCAATTTCTTTGGTTCGCCGTTTCACTTTTCTTTCAAGATCCTTATTAATAGTAAAAAGAACCTCATGAGCATCTTCAAGTTCTTTCATCACCATTTTTTGCTTTGTTATATCCCGGGAAATACAGATGAATCCGCCTTCATCAAGTTTTGTTATTGTTATTTCTAAATTGATCGATGAAGTATCATTTTTTTTACCTGCTATCTCACCACGCCATTGCCCAGTCTTTTGAAAGGTAGGCTCAATCTCGTTATGAAATTTTTCAATCATTTCTTCAGAATAGATGATGCTTAAATCTTTCCCAAGAAGCTCCTGAGGCTTCTTATATTCAAACATTTTCAGAAATGCATTGTTAAGATAAATAAATCTGTTCTCCTGATCAAATATGGTGATACCATCCATAGAGGATTGGAATGCTGCTAGTTGCCGCTCTGTTGTTCGTTCTGCATTTTTTTGTTTTGTTATGTCAACAATATTTGAAAGAATATGTGTTTTATTATCTATGGTGATGCATTGAGCAGAGAGAAGCCCATGGATGATATTACCATAGCGATCTTGAAATTTAAAATTTTCATTTTGTATTGATTTCTTTTGTTTTAATTGTTTTATAAAATAATTCCTTTGACTTTCTGCAGGTTCTGCCCAAAATCCCATCTCAAAAGCTGTTTTTCCAATGACCTCATCTCGGCTCCACCCTGTTTTTTCTAGATATGCATCATTTACCTCAATATATTTTCCCTTGTTAAAGGTACTAAGACAAATCATAGTTGGGCTTGACCGATATACAATAGAAAACCTTTCTTCAGTTTTTTTTCGCTCCGAAATATCTCTAAATGAAAAAAGATGTCCCGTAATTATTTGCTCTTCTATTAATGGGGTGATGTGAAGATCATAAAAATATGTTTCTTTCCCGTGTTGAATTGTTACTTCTGGAATTTTTTTATTGTTATTAAAGCCTTGTAGAATTATTGGATATGCTTTAAAAACAGTTTCAATATCTGCTCCAAAAGCATCTTTGATAGTTAGATTAAAAGCATGTTCTCCTGCTGGATTTACTTCAACAAGATGATTGTTGGAATCAAAAACAAAAACAGGATCAGTGATATGGTTAAATACCGCATCTTTGGCAAAAGGAATTATTTCGATAAATTTTAAACTTGAAAAACCCCATATAAATGCAATACTTGCAAAAGTTACAAATGCAGGGGTAAAATCATAATAGGGACTCAATGGATTTGCAACATTCAAGATACTTGCAGTTAAAGGAAGAATTGATCCAATTAAAAGAATAAAAGATTGTTTTCTATAAATATTTTTTAATGAAAAGATTCCAATAAGTAGATACAATGTGCCAATAAAAATAAGCACATAGGAATAGGTAGTGAAGAAATACCATGTCAATCCATGATACCCCATAAAAAGGTGATAAGAATCAATAGAGACAAAGTATGTATTTGACCAGATTAGATGATGCCATTGATCAGTAAAAATAAAAAAGATATTTATTATTGGAATGATATAAATTAGACTTATTATCTTTTTGCTTAGCCCTTTCCCCCTCCCAGTCCATATCAAAGAGAGGAGCAACCATGATGGTGCAATTAAAGCAATACCAATATATTTGAATTGTTCCCAAAAATATATTGCGAATTCTGTTTTTGAAAGAAACGCAAGAATCATTGCGATAATCCAAATTGATGAAGCGGCTAGAATTCCAGATAAAATACCGGCAGGGGTCAATTTATTCTTAATCCAAAATTTTCTTAATGAATAAAATGTTAAACTGGTTGATAGAATACCTGCTATCATCAAAAAGGCAAGATATGTGTCTATTGTCCCAACCATCTTTTTACATCCATCACTTATTCAAATAAATCAAATGTTTTTTAGCTGTTACTTTGCAATCCCATCCAATTTATTAATCAATTTGTTAATGCATTATTCATTAAAAACCTTTTCAAAAATATTATCTTCAATATGGATTATTTTCACTCTGATTTATTGATTTTTCATTATTTCATCCCTCTTTCAATCGCAAGTTTTATCTGTACCTTCTGTTTTCACAGGTAAAACACAATACATGTTTACGGGCTTGTAGATCAGACCGGAAGATCGCCTCCTTGGCATGGAGGAGGCCTCGGGTTCAAATCCCGACAAGTCCATATTTTTTTAAAAGAGATTTGCAAACTCTTTATTGAATGATAATTTAATAATTTTAATAAACCAATTTTTGTTATTTATCGTTGAGGAATATGGATAAAAAGCAAGGTAGTGATTGGAGAGATTATATTTCAGATGAAAAGGTTTTAAAATCATTTACTACAGATGTTGAAACAGTTGGAAATATTAAAATGTTTATGGAGCAATATGGTATCCAAGATCAAAGTAAAACAATTAATCATCTAGTGAAACTTGGATTGGCGTGTTTAGGCTATAATGAAAAAGAGGATGTATTGAAAAAAATTAGAGTGAACGACCAAAACAATGTCGGCGATTTATTCCAACATAAAAAAACAAGTAATGAACAGACGTTTAATGCCATATCGTTTCAACAACCGAAAGAATCGATAGAAGAAAGAATTTCAGATATAATCTTGCACATATGCAAACATTCAAAAAATGGATATGCTGCTAGGGAAGCGATAATTAGTGAAGGAGAAAATCAATTAATAAGTGCAGTAACTATTGCTGGGACGATTGATACTCTTAAAAGAAATGGTAAGATCTATGAGCCAGTTGTTAATCAATATAGATTGAAACATGATTAAGAAATCAGGTAGCTTTATAAAAATAGTAAATGATTTATATTGTTAATTTTTCTTACATTAAAATGCAGCGCAAGATTTAAATATACAAACCTCTGTTTTTTCTACGCGGAGCATGACTAAATGATACGAACAAAAGTTGTAAACGATTCAACCGATCTCATTCCTCTCATTCGAGCCTTTGATAACCCTGTTAAAAAGGCAGTTTTTAAGGAAATACAGACAGAATGGAAACCGTTAAGCGAAATTAAAGATAAATATGGTAATAACGGTGAACAGGCTCTTGAGTTGTTTGACCAAATGAAACTTGTTGAAACAAGATGGACTACATCTGAAGAAGGGGTCAATGGTAAACCACAAAAAAAATATAGATCATACTATTCAGCATTTAATATTAACATTAGCTGTCCGGTTAATGAAATAAGTGAGATTTTTACTATTGCATCATTACAACAACATGATTTCAATTCATTAGAAAATGAAATTGCTGAGTTTATTGGTGATGAAGGAAAATTCAGTAATACTGTTGCAGAACAATTCAACATGACACCATTAGCATTAAAAAGCATTGTTAAACGATCCGAACTTCTTGCATTTAAAGGATTAAAAGTAGTAAAAAAATAAATTAAGATCTCTCCTGCATTGTAGCTATTGTCCTTTTTACCTTATTATTCATTTAAAATGAATCAGAGTAATTGATTTATTAATTCAATTAATGTTTTAAACTCGTTCATGTTCATATCATTGTTTATGGATTATACATTTATCATTGAATCATTTTGGTTAATAATTCCAGCATACATAGCAAATGCTTGTGCTCTTCTAGTTGGTGGTAAAACTCCCATTGATTTTAAAAAAAACTGGAAAGATGGAAAACGAATATTAGGAAACGGAAAAACGTGGAATGGACTTATTACTGGTGGATTCATTGGGATTACGGCTGGTTTTGCCATGGCCGTTTCAGCTCCCTATATAAATACAATACTTGCAGATAATGGGTTTGGTATATTATCACTTACAAATTTTGAAGGATTTCCATTTATGATTCCTTTAATTGCAAGTATCACCTATGGTGCATTACTTGGAGACATCATTGAAAGTTTTTTTAAAAGGAGACGTGGGATAGACAGAGGAAAAGATTGGATTCCATTTGATCAAATTGATTTTATTTTAGGGGTCTTATGTTTTAATCTAATCATGAGTACGGCATTGCATGTCTTTGGTTTTCTCAATTTTAACTGGTTTTTAACTAATTTAGCAACAGAACATATCCTATTTCTTCTCATTGTGACACCTTTTATTCACATTTTCTCTAATTTTATACATAAAAAGACACGTTCGAATGATACAATCAAACAAACTATTTAAATTCGTTTTTCTATATACATATTGTATTATTTGGGGGTTTAATTGGTGGAAAAAAAGGATGGTGGTATTACAGAAGAAAAAATGAATAAAGAGTTACAGGATTGGATTAAAGAAGCACATAAGGTACCAAATAAAGAAAGTGAAGAATCCTGTGTAAAAAAAGAACCAAAAGGTCAATGTGAAATTTGTGGAAATAATATTTCAAAATTTATTTGTTTGAAATGTGAAAAATCAGTATGCCCCTCATGTTATTTTAAACTCATTGGAATTTGTAAAGAATGCATCAATCAAGAGGTCATGGATAAATGGGAAGGAAAAACACCAGATTGGGAACAAATTCTAGGCGTTCAATGGGTTGATTAATCCTCATTTGCTTCTCGTTTTTTTCTTTGTCCTTCTAGATATAATGCCATCATAGATCGTGCGGTACGCCATGATGAGGGGTAGATAGGCACCCCTGTTGCTTTTAAATCAAAAACCAAATCCTCAAATTCTTTTCCACCAACCCAAGTTGCAAGAATTGGCTTTTTATGGGTCTCATGTAATCGTTTTTCACGAACCATCTTTAAAATCGCGCCAGTAAACTCTCTAGGTCGTGCATATCCGCCATGAACTGAGGCAACAATAATTCCATCGATATCTGGGTCTTCTAACATAGTTTTGGTACTTTCTTCATATCGATAAAATCCAGCATCTGCTACCAAATCTACCGGGTTATTTGCTTTGATAAGATCGGGAAGAATTCTATCAATTTTTTTTGCAGTCTCATCTGAAAGCTTTGGAATAGCAAGACCATTTGCTTCGCAAGCATCAGTAAGCATAATTCCCAAACCACCCCCATTTGTAATTATTCCCACTCGATTTCCTCTCATAGCAGGTTGATCCGATAAGGCTCGGGCCATATCAAAAAGTTCTACAATATCACGGCAACGAATACCGCCTGCTTGCTTAATTGCAGCACTATAAACCTTATCACTGCCGGCCATAGAACCCGTATGAGATGCGGTAGCACGAGCACCAGCACTACTTCTCCCCGCTTTTACAACAAGAACTGGTTTATGACAGGCCTTGATACTATTCATAAAAGCTCGTCCATCTTTCACCGCTTCGATATATAGACCAATAACACTAGTATCTGGATCCTGGCTGAAATAATCAATAAGATCATCATCATCAATATCTAATTTATTGCCAACACCAATAATTTTTGATACACCAACAAACTCATTATTAGCAAGATAAATCATGCCGATTCCAAGAGCACCACTTTGACTTATGAGCGATAATTTCCCTTTTCGTGGTACGCCAAAAACAAATGATGCATCCAATCCATCTGCTGCATTTTTATAACCCATAGTATTTGGACCAAGTACCCGTATATTTGATTGTTTTACAATGGTTGCAAGTTCCTTTTCTAATGCATCATTTCCAACCTCGCTGAAACCAGATGAGATAATGATAACGTTTTTTACTTTTTTTTTCACGCAGTCTTTTAAGATTGATGGAACAATTTTGGCTGGAACAGAAATCAAAACAAGATCAATAGATGCTTTCACATCTGATAATTTTTTATAACATCTAAGCCCAAGAATGGTTTCCTCATGAGGATTAATTGGGTAAATGTCACATTCATAATCTGAAATTAAAATATTTTTTAAGGCAGCATGACCAATTTTTTGCGATTCTTTTGATGCGCCAACAACAGCAATACTTTTTGGTTTAAAGAAAACCTCTAAATCATGTGTCATGTTAACTCCCAATACTATTCATTTTTTCCTGATAATATAACCTTATGAAATCATTTTTTTATACTTAAAGCCATGCCATTATTCAGTATCTATATACTGTTTCATTATTTGGATAATTTCACTACTATCTCTAGCTTGCCGGTATTCTTCAAGAGGTTCATGGTTCATTTGTAAAAAATGAGGACCCCATTTATAAATTTGAAGTATGGTTTCAGCTTGTTGCTGATGACCAATAATATAAAGAGCCGCTGCAAATGCTTCAAGGGTGGAAAGCTTCAATACTTTTCCATAATTTACTGGGTTCACTGCAATAACAAAAGGCAATGATCTACTCATATGATGAGAACTTAACTTTTGGAATACTTCTTCAGCATGAACCCAAGAACAATCAATAGCAAGTATTCCCTGATTTTCAGATTTTTCTTTATCTGTAGGGGATAAACTTTTTTTTGCATATGGATTAAGAAGAATGAGTTGTTTTGGCAGTCTATGAATCTTATGATACAATTCGGCATGGCCAAATCGCTGTAATTTTTTTGCACTGCATTTCTTCGGATCATCATCATTTGCGTGATACACAAATAAATTAATTTTTTTCATCATAACCTCATTTTACGATTGAAACATCAAATACATAATGACCAATACCGGGTGCATAGGATTTAACCTGATGGTAGTGTAAAAGCTTAACTTTTCTATTATTTTCCTTTGCAATATCAATTATTTGTTTAAGTGCAATATCCGGGATTTTTTTATCAGGAAATGTGTCATGGTAATGTATTATTCCAAAATGATTTTTTAAACAATTTAATGCGGTTCTAAGAAATATCTTCGTTTCACCAAAATATCCCATAATAACTCTATCCGCTATATTTACCGGTGCTGTTACTCGATTATCTCCTATTAAAGGTTCAATAATATGATCTACCTTGTTCAACTTGATATTTGTTTTTAAATAAGAAAAACTCGTTGGATTTATTTCACATGCATAAATTTTCAATGGTTTGCTATAAACCGCCATGGGTATTGTAAAATATCCAATCCCAGCAAAAAGATCAATAATGGTTTCATTTTTATCTGCGATAGTTCCCATTCTTTCTCTTTCATCGATATTGCCTGATGAAAACATTATTTTTTGAGGGTCAAGTTGAAAAAGAATGCCATTTTCATTATGAGTAGTAATAGTATTTCTATCACCATATATATGTGATAATATAGGTTTTCTATATGTTCCCGTAATTCCTCCTTTATCATTTAGAACCGATTTACAACCGAGAATATTGGCATAAACCTTGCCTATATCTTTTTCATGCATTGCTAATTTATCATCTAATTTAATAATTAGAACATCCCCAATTTTTTCCCATTTTTTTGGAAGCAGCAATAATTGTATTTCTGGAATAATTAGTTGCAATTCTTTTTTAATCTTTTCAAAGGGAGTTATCTTCATAGATGTAAATGAATCGTCCTTCATGTATAAAACAGTGTTATATGATAAACAATAAGGTTTAGTATAATTGATTCTATTTAGGATGGGATTATGAATCTTTTTCCATATACATTGCGACAGAATCAAGAAGCCATACTGTCAATCATTTCAACAACCCTATCACAAAGAGAACATTTCATATTGGAATCAGGAACCGGTTCAGGAAAAACAATTTGTGCCCTTGCAGCAACACTTTCATATGCTATTGAACATGACAAAAAAATAATTTATACAACTAGAACAAATTCCCAACAACAGCAAGTGATAATGGAACTACGAACGATTCATAAACATATAAAAAATAATCAAGAATTAAAAGATAAGATTTTTGGAGTGGGCATTCAAGGAAGGGCAAATATGTGCCCACAAGTTCAACAGGATGAAGAATTATCACAAGGCACCTCTGAAGAATTGTCAAAGTATTGTGCAAATGAAAAAAAGAAAGCACGAACGTCTAAAAAGGGATGTATCTTTTATCGAACCTTTGTTGAAGATAAAGAGAAGGTAAATCAAACAATTGAATGGATTAGAAAAAACATGCCAACCGCTGAAGAATTCATTCAACACTGTCAAAAAAAGAAGATTTGTCCATATGAACTCAATAAAATGCTTGTTCGCGATGCAACCATTGTAGTAGTTCCCTACATCTATGTGTTTAATATCACTATCAGAAACATGCTTTTTGACTGGCTTGGCATGGCCGAAGAAGATATCATTCTTATTGTTGATGAAGCACATAATTTGCCGGATTACATACGAGATTTGTTCTCCTCTCAATTATCGGTTTGGATGGCGAAAAATTGTTCCAATGAAGCTAAAAATTATGGAAACCCATCAACGGGAAATGAACGATTTAGTGTAGCCAATTTCTGCAAAGCAATTGAAGAAATTATTCGAGAATTACGTGATTCGTTTGTATATAATATCTTAGAAACAGGTATTAAAAAAGGAATGGAGCAAAATACAGATGCATTTCTACCAAAACAAGAGTTCTTACAAGAAATCTATCAGCGGGTTCATATCAATGAAAAAAAAATGTATGATATTATTGATGATTTGATTGCATATGGGGAAAAAATCCAGGAAGACAAACAGAAAAATAACAAACTCCCAAGATCGTATTTGTATAAATTAGGAATTTTTCTTGATTTTTGGATTAATTTAAGAGACAATCAGTATGCAAAACTTATAGTCGATGCAGCTGATGGAAAAAATCCTCGTATTGAAGCATATTGTTTAGATCCTGCTGTTGGAACAAATATTATTAAAAAATTCCATAGTTCCATTCACATGTCAGGAACCCTAGAACCCCTCGAAGAGTATAGAGACTCTATTGGACTTCCGGATCATGCACAATTAGTATCCTTTCCATCGCCATTTCCAAAAGAAAATAGGAAACTGGTATATCTAAATGATGTAACAACAAAATATTCGGAACTGGTGAAAGATAAAAAAATGCAAGAAAGAATGTGGCAATACATAACAGAAATATGCAATTCATATCCACAAAACACAATTGTTTTTTTCCCAAGTTACAACACCCTTTCGATGTTTCAACGAAACAATGATTTTACTGAGATTAAAAGATCAGTTTTTTTTGAAGAACAACAAATGACCCAGGCTGCATTAATGGATTTGGTAATGAATTTTAAATCACAAGGAAATTCCATTGGGTACGGTGCAACCCTTTTTTCAGTTATTGGTGGAAGAATTAGTGAGGGGATGGATTTTCCAGCAGAGCAATTAGAAATCGTTCTTATTGTTGGAATTCCCTATCCGAAACCAACTGCAAGACAGCGAGGTCTTCAAAGATATTATGATATGAAATTTCGAAAAGGATGGGAATACACCGTCCAAGCCCCAACTGCAAGAAAAATGCAACAAGCAATAGGCCGGCTCATACGACATGAAAACGATAAAGGAGTAGCAATAATCCTTGATAAAAGGGCACCACGATTCAAACAATATTTAAAAGAACTTGAAAAATCAAAAAATCTTCATGAAGAAATTAAAGAAATAATTGATTAATGACCATTCTATTTTTTTTCTTTAGGTAGCAAATTTGGTATCCCCTCTTCAATGAGATAGACTTCTTTACATTTCGTACATGTAAGGGTACCCTTAATTACCTCATCAGTTTCCTCCTTTTCAGAGGAAAGCGTTAATTCTGCCTTACACATTGGACAACAGAGCATGTCCATTAATTCCTTTTTCATGTACTCACCAAACAAATATTATGCCTGTAACTCATCATTTATATTTCTCATAAAAATAGGTTTTTTCATTCCAAGATCTCCATCCCATACAAAAACCCATTCGTCATCAGAATTTTTCCGTTGATTATCCATTGATTGTAAATAGTTTTTTACTTGAGAATCCATGAAATCGGCTTGAAACAATACCAATGCCTCAGCGATTTTTGGTACACTTGGCGATCCATATTCAAATCTTCCATGATGACTAAGTATCATATGACAAATATATGTCTCAAGTTCTGGACTAAAGGCATGTCCTTTTTTCCTGATTTTAGCTATGATCTCTCGAATCCATCGATCACCAATAACGATATGACCAATGAAATTTCCAATATCTGTTTTTTCAATTGCAGTTGTGGTTTTATACTCGTATATTTTTCCAACATCATGAAGGATGGCACCAGTAATGAGTAAATCTTTATTTAAACCAGGATACATCTCTGCAATGCTCTGACAAAGTCTAGCAACACCGACGCAATGCTGCAGATTCCCTCCAACATAATTATGATGGTGGGTAATGGCAGATGGTGAGTTTTTGTATTTATGCACGAATTCCTCATCGGTGAAAAATTCATCCAGAAGCGACCGTAATTCTTTCTGTTCAATATTTTCAATAAAAGAGGTTAACTCATCATAAAGTGTATTAATTTTTGCTTTTTCAAGAGCAGATATAAAATCACTTTTTTCATATTCTTCTTCACTGCAACGACGCACCCCACCGGTTGCTTCATTAATAGAAATTTGTAATTTTTCATTATATAATTCGACATTTCCTTTTCTGATTTGAACAACGTCTCCTGTTTGAAAACTACTAAACAATCTTTTTACCCTATCTTTGTTATCTCCACCCCAATACTTGACAGGAATCTCTCCTGTTTTATCAAGTGCAATAAAATCAAACATGGTGCCTCTTTTGTATGTTCGAGGAGCAGTTTTAACTTTTACAGAAAACATATCATTAATGGCATCCCCTTCTTTCAAATCTTGAATGAATTGTTCTTTTTGTCTTTTGCCATTATCCGTATGGATCATCACTTGTTCATTATTTTTTTTATCATAACTATAAATATCTGTCATTTTTTCCCTCTCAATACTTCTGGGTAGCAAATATCATATTGTTCAATGCTGTTACAGTTTATACGTTTTTCCTTGATTTACTTGTATAACTCTATCATGAAATGTTTTGAAAAGTTCAGGCTTTTCCGTATGAATTGGTATTAATTTTTCCGGATCCATTTTTGTAATCACCCGTTTTAAATCAGTTCCTGTCATATGACCTGAACAATGTGATTGGACAAAATGAAGATGATAATGATTTAGCCAGTTGTGCATACGATCAGATGAGATTTCCATTTCTTCATTAAAAGGTTCAGATAATGAATGAACATAAGTGCCATTGTATGGTTTCAAGTCAATTAACATGTTAAAATACCAAAAATTCAACACGACAATAAATTGATGGGGATTCTTATATATGTCTTCAGCACGGATGATATTTTGATAGTTCAATCTTTTTTTTATATATGATTCAGTGTAATCCTCTTTACTATAGGTTCCTGTTAATCTTTTGGGAAGAAGAAGACAGATAAATTCATCCTTACTGTCAGGTACTTGTAATTTTGTTTCATGATGATATCGTTCAAGAAAACAGGCATGTTTAAAACTAATGACAAGTTTTTTGTTTAATTCTTTTGCGATACGATAAAACGTTCTAAATCGGTCAATATCTTTGAAATTGAAATCAACAATTGATAATGCTTTAGTATTTTGTAAAATGTTCTTAGAATCTATGTAAACCTTGTTTTCTGATTCATTTGTTTTTTGCTGATCAATGCGTGTTCCTTCCGATATCATTGCTAGAGGTTTTTCTATTGAAGCTGTTTGAATAAATTCTTCTGTCATCTTTCCATGTAAACCATGAACTCTCATATCCCCGGTATATATGATTGGACCTTCTGATGTATGAATGATAAATCCATATGCGCCTGGAACCGAATGATCCACATGAATGGGTTCTATTTCCAATGAATCAATATGAAATTTATCGCCTGTTTTAAAGGTATTAAATTTTCTTTGCAGTGGTGATTTTTTATAGTCTTTTCGAAAAAGAGGTCTTTTTTTATAATTTAATACTTCACATTCTAGTGTTCGTTGGCTTTGTTCTTCTACGGCCTGTAAAATTGATAAACATGTTTTTCCACAATAAATTGGTATTTCCTTGTTGAGAAATGAAATATAGTTTGCATGGTCTGCATGGGCATGGGATAATAACACCCCTTGAATTGTGGGGTCCTCAGGCTTCTTTCCATAATGAGCCAATAAATCCTCCCGATAAACACCTTCAATATCCGGTATGAGGTTTAATTCAATGAAATCTCCAATTCCATTAGCAGTTCGAGGAGTGAGAAATTCTTCAAAGAATTTTCCTCTCTGATTAAAACTCATTCCGAAATCAAGAAAGATGCGGGTATCATTATCTTCAAGTAGGATTTTGTTGCCTCCAATTTCTCCTACGCCACCGTAACATGTTATTTGAACCATCTTATTTTCAACAATACTCGTATGAAATAAAACAATATAGTATTTTTTGATGAATCAATAATATGTTTTAAAAATAAAAAATAAAAAAGGGATGATAAAAATGGTAATAAACCTTATTTTGATTTTTGTTGATGAGCAAGAAAACGAGCTCGTTGACCTACCATAAATAATTTTGCGATAAAGGTTATCTCATTTGCTTCTTCTTTACTTGATACTTGACCAACAATCATCATAAATATCAATAAAACATGTGATTCTTATCTTTATAAGGAGTTGTGGTACAGTTGTTACCCAACATCTTTACAACCATTATCCAAAATGTTTATAATGTATGTCTTTTTTAGAATTTTACGGTGGTTATTTGGAAATATATGCTTGTCCGCGATGTGGAAGTAGACGCATTAGACAAGGCGCTTTGCACATTGGGGCACTTACTGGTTCCAAAGAAGTATGCCTTCATTGTGGATATCAAGGTATGCCCATCATATTTGAATCAGAAGAACAATATCATAAGTTTTTAAATGAACTTTCAACTGAAAATAATGAACTTACAAAAACAAGTTTATCTGAAAAAGATAAGATGGTTTTGGAATATGCCAAAGAAACAGATTTTAAAAGAGAAGAAAAGGACTCAGAAAAGAAACCATATGGTTTAATTGTAATTGTAGGAATTACCTTGATTTATTCCTATATATTTCCTTCAATATTACTTTTATTTTCATATTTATTTTATTTTCCTGATTCGCTACAATCGCTCATAAATGTTTATTGGATTATTTTATTATCTTATTCAATTATAGCAATAATTGCAATACCATATGGATTTTATAGAAGAAAAAGATGGACATACACACTTTCGGGATTTTTATTCATCTTATCGTTGCCAACGGGTATGATCTTTTTGTATTATCTCACTAGAACTCATGTAAAAGCATATTTTGGAATAAAATAGAACCATAATCTTTATATTCTACTTGCAAGGTGTCGGTCTATGGTTGATTTAAATATTAAAGATATGCTGTCATCATATGCTATTGATGATTTAACTATCGTTACTGTTTGTTCTCATTCAAGTTTACAGCTTTTTCACGGGGCTAGACAAGAGGGATTTCATACAATTGGTATTGCTGTTGGAGAAGAACGAAGGAAAATATATGATGCGTTTCCATTGGCTAAACCAGATGAATTTTTAATGGTTGATAATTATCGCGAAATATTATCACATGCAAGGGAACTGAAAGAAAAAAATGCTATCATAATACCACACGGTTCCTTTGTTGAATATCTTGGTGCAGATTCTTTTTTAACCCTTGAAATACCAACATTTGGAAATAGAAATGTTCTTTCATGGGAATCAGATAGAAATAAGGAGCGAACATGGCTTGAAGGTGCAGGTCTTACGATGCCAAAAGAGATAAAAGACCCTCATTTCATTGAAAACCCGGTAATTGTAAAATATCATGGTGCAAAAGGAGGAAAAGGATTTTTTATTGCCAAAAGCTATGAAGAATTTAAACGACGAATTGACAATAAGAAACGATATACCATTCAGGAATTTGTGATGGGAACTCGGTATTATCTTCATTATTTTTACTCACCTATTCAATCAAATGCATATAACTTAAAGAAAGGGTCCTTGCAACTTCTTTCAATGGATAGAAGAGATGAAACAACAATAGATGAAGTTCAACGGTTGGGATCAATTACGGAACTTGAAGAAATTGGCATTCATCCAACATTTGTTGTAACCGGCAACATTCCAATTGTTATGAGAGAATCACTCCTACCAAAAGTTTTTTCTATGGGGGAACGAGTGGTTGAGGAATCATTAAAATTATTTGGGGGTATCATCGGCTCGTTTTGCCTTGAAACAGTTGTTACCGAACATCTTGAATTTAAGGTATTTGAAATATCAGCTCGAATTGTTGCGGGAACAAATCCATATAGTACAGGATCACCGTATTCGGCGTATATTGAACCAGGTTTATCGACAGGCAAACGAATTGCCCAAGAAATAAAATATGCTGCAAAACATGGATTACTTGATCAAGTCTTAAGTTAATAATACTCTTGGAGATTTATTGATGATTTCACTTATTCTTGCTGAGGCGGAATTAGAATTAATTCCTAATAAGATATTTTCAAAACCCGCTATTGTATCTCAGAGTAAAAAACACCAAAAAAAATCATCTCAAATGATACTTGATGCAAGTTTTCATCATAGTGCAATGAGGAGTCTACCTGATTGGAGGCGACGGGGAAGACCAGATATTGCCCATATTTTTTTATTAACTGTTCTGGAATCAATTGCAAATAAAAAAGGACTCGTTAAGGATATTATAATTCATACGAGAAATGACGAGATCATATATATAAATCCTGAAACAAGAATTATGAGAAATTACACTCGTTTTATTGGTTTGATAGAACAATTATATCAAAAAGAAATTATTGCAACTGAAGAAAAAACGTTATTATCAATAAAAAGGAACATAACCCTTGTGGAACTTTTAAAACAATATGAAAAAGAGCATATTATCTGTTTTTCGGAAACAGGAAAAAAGACCTCAATGCATAATTATCTATTAAATGTAAAAGCAGATTCTATTGAAGATATTGTTTGTATTATTGGAGGTTTTCCCATGGGAACATTTCACACTAATTTTTCTTCTTATATCTATAATGAAATATCCATTTACCCTGAACCAATTACTGCTTGGACAACGGCAAATGAAGTACTAGTGCATTATCAATATATCAATAAATCTTAAATTGATTTATCCAAGGTGACCATTATTGCCATTTGCGCCCACATTCTATTTTCTGCCTCATCAAAAATAACCGATTGTGGACCATGTGCGACTTCTTTTGTTACTTCATACTCATAATAGGCTGGTAAACAATGTAAAAAAATAGCATTATCATTTGCTTGTTTCATCATTTCTTTATTGACAGTAAATCCTTTGAAATCTTTGAGTCGCTGCTCCTTTTCTTTTTCATCGCCCATTGAGATCCATGTATCTGTTGCTATGATATCTGCATTTTCAGAAGCTTTTGATGCATTATCTGTTATTTCAACGGTGACACCAAATTTCTTTGCCTCGTCTATAAAATAAGCATCTGGCCAATATTTTTTTGGTGATACAATTTTTACATTCATTCCAACTATTGCACAACCTAGAAGATAGGAATGAGCCATGTTATTACTTCCATCTCCAAAATAAACAAAATTTAGATTTTTTAAGGTTTTTTTATGTTCTTTAATAGTCATAAGGTCCGTGATAATTTGACAGGGATGTTCTTTATCATCAAGACCACTAATCACAGGAATAGAAGCATACAATGCAAATTCCTTCATAGCTTTATTGCTCATCGCCCGGTACATAATTAAATCCACATATCTTGAAAGGACAAGAGCAGTATCTTCAATGGTTTCCCCTCTTCCAAGTTGAATATCATTTTTTGAAAGAAACAATGCATGACCACCTAACTTTTCCATCCCTACTTCAAAAGAAACTCGTGTTCTGGTACTTGATTTTTCAAAGATCATACCAAGTGTTTTTCCTTTCAAATGATGGGTTGTTTCACCATTTTTATTTTTCTTTTTTAATTGAATTGCTAAATCGATGATATCTTCAATATCATCTTTCACATCTAACATTGATATAAGATCTCGTTTCATTAGAACAGTGAAATCAGGATTCTTTCTTTAAATGTTACGATTGAAAAAACTCTATATGATGCAAGTTGATACCATTTACTGGTAGGTATGGGAGTTGACATAGGACCATTATTTACAAAAGAGACCATTTCATTAAAAGATTTACAGAATCGCGTGATCGCAATTGATGCACATAATGTGTTACATCAATTTTTGGCAAGTATCCGACAAAGAGATGGTACTCCTTTAAAAGATGCGAAAGGGCGAATTACTTCGCACATAACGGGTCTTCTTCATAGAACCGCTATTATGGTTGAAATGAAGATTAAACCAATTTACGTGTTTGATGGAATGCCCCACGAATTGAAACAAAAAACGATTGAGTTGCGTCATAGAAGAAAAGTTCTTGCTGAAGAACAATGGAAAAAAGCATTGGAAGAAGGAGATTTGGTAAAAGCTCGATCAAAAGCCCAGCAAACATCTCGAGTTACTGATGAGATCATCCAACAAAGTAAAGATCTTCTTCAAGCGCTAGGGATACCATATATTCAAGCACCTTCAGAAGGGGAAGCACAAGCAAGTTATTTAGTGAAAAAAGGTGATGCTTATGCGGTTTGCTCTCAAGATTTTGATTGTTTACTATTAGGAACAAAAGTTCTTATTAGACATTTGACATCATCTTCAAAACGAAAATTACCAGGAAAAAATGCATATGCCGCTGTTCATCCCGAACGTATTAACTTTCAAATGAATCTTTTAAAATTAGGAATCACACATAAACAGCTTGTAGATATGGCCATATTAATAGGAACAGATTTTAATGATGGTATCAAAGGAATTGGGCCAAAAAAAAGCTTATCTTTGATTAAAAAGAATGGAAATCTTGAAAATGTGTTATCTACCATTGGGGGAGAAAATGCACCAACTTTTGAAGAAATTGCCGAAATACGAAAGCTCTTTCTGCATCCAGAAGTCTCCAAGGATTATAATGTTCAATGGAATTTACCTGATTTGGAAGAGGCAGAAAAAATTCTATTAGATGAATATCATTTTAGTGAAAAAAGAGTAAAACCTGCACTTGAAAAATTTATCAATTTAAACGAAATAGCAAAACAAAAAACATTGTTTTAATCAATAGTGTCAGGATGAGCAATCACGGATAAATAATCTAATTCTGGAATGCGATTTTTTGCATCGGTCACAATTTGTTCTCGAATTTCAAAGAATCGTTCCATGGACATATCAGAAGAAACTTTGATTTCAATTTCTCCCTGTAGATACGGTCCAGATCGTCGAAGTCGGATAAAATGTGCTTCTTTTATTTCATCGATATTTCTTGTTATTCGTTTTATAAGATCTCCTTGGATAATACAATCATTATCACATGCATCTATGAGCATGTAACTCGATTCTTTGATGGCAATGAATCCAATACTTACAATGATTCCTGCGATAAGAAATCCTATAACTGCATCAGCGATGGTAAATCCAAGAAATGATAAAAAAAGTGCGATAACGGTTAATCCTGATGCAACTCCATCTTTAATGGTATTAAAAGCATCTAATTTTACTGAACCTAGATTTACTGAATCTGTTTTTTTATGTTTAATCCATCCTAGAAATAAAGCAATAAATGCAGCAATTGATGCAAGGATAATTCCAATAATAGGCAGTTGAATAGGATGAGGATTGATGAGTTGATGATATGATCGAAAAATGATATAACCTGCTAGAATCATCATAATAATTGCAGATGCAATAGATGCAAGATTTTCAATTTTATAATATCCAAAATGAAATCGATTATCTGCAGGTCGTTTGTAAATTTGTAGACCAATATAAACAGTTGCTGAAACAAAACCATCGCCGATACAATCAATTCCATTTGCAGTTAATGCAACACTTTTTGAAAAAAATTCTCCGAAAATAATCTGAATGATTCCTAATAAAATTAATATAAATGCAGTGAATCCTGCAAGAAATTCAGGTTTAAGAAATCTTGAATCAGTCATTTATACAAATTTTCCTAATTTTTTTTATAATCCTTTAATTTCATTTACCGGCTTGTATTCTTTTTGCGAACCATCTTTGAAAAACACACGAGCACCAGTCGTTCCTTTTAATATAATTTTTTCGTTTGAAATATGTAACATTGCTCCTTCTCTTAATCCAACCACTGAAAGGGTATTATGGATTAAAAATTCGTTAATCCTTGTTTCTCTTGTTTCACCCATATGTGTAGAAGTTGGATCTGGATCAAGATAATGGGGATTTATATTAAATGATACGAAACCAAACGCGTCAAAGGTTGGAGGGTACATAATTGGCATATCATTGGTGGTTTGAATGGATTTACATGCAATATTAGATCCTGCGCTTGTTCCAATATATGGAATCCCATTCTTCACTGCTTGTTGTACCAAGGAAAATGCACCTGTTTTATAAAGCATTGTTAACAATACAAAGGTGTTTCCCCCTCCAGTAAAAAAAGCATCAGCATCATCAACTGCATGGTTTGGTGATGTATATTCATGGATTCCTTTGAGGGAAAAACCCATTTTTTTATATCGTTCACGGGCAATCTTTGTATAGGCCTCATGGGAAATCCCATTTGGTCGTGCATAAGGAATAAAAACGATGTTTTTCCTTTCTCTTAAAAAAGAGGTAATTTCTCCAGCACAATGATCTAAATAACCACTTCCATGTAATGTTGAATTACTAATGAGCAATAACTCTGTCATAGAAAATTGAATTATGTTATGGTTAAAAGGTTTTCTGATTCCTTTTTGGTAAGCAATGATATGAGGTATTAGGATTATTGTTCTTATTTTCTAGTTTAAATACGTAAAGTTCTTAATTATTTTCAAGATTTTTTAATTTGAATAATATCTAATAACAAAAAATAAATATGGATATGCAGTTAAAATATAAGATGAGAATTTTAGTAGCATATGTGATGATTGGTATATTTCTATTTTCAAGTTGTAGTTCAATATCTGCTGTTAATTATTTTTTTGATAATAATTATATAAATCCGGAAAACAAAGAAGGAGATATTTCAATAGAATATAATGAACATACTTGTGATGGTTACATGATTTGTAGTATTGTGCCTTTTATGCTACTAGGTGATAGCCATCATGCATTACTTATTGATATGGATGGAAATGAGGTGAATAAATGGTATACCATACCTGATCCAGTCAAAATGTTGCCTGGTGGTTCCATTATTTCTGCAACAGGCGAATATATTGATTCATGGGATAGCACGAATTTAACTCAGTTGAGTTGGAATGGAACTATTGAATGGAATTTTAATGGATGGGATGATGATGGAACAGGAACACTTATGGCTAGAGAGCACCATGATTTTCAAAGAGAAGGAAATCCTGTAGGTTACTATGCACCTGAACAAGATTTTTTACCAAATGGAAACACCTTAATTTTAGCTCATAAAACTGTTATGAATAAAAGTATCAGCTGGAAACCTATCATTGATGATGTTATTTATGAAGTGAACTGGAATGGAACACTAACTGGTTTTGAATGGCATGCATCCGAACATATCAATCAGATGGGATTTACAGAAAAAGAAAGAAAGAGCATCTGGCTAAATCCTGGAGGTCCTGGTATATTACTTGGATGTCTACCGGGAGATTGGATTCATATCAATTCTGTATCTCTCCTTGGAAAAAACCAATGGTATGAAAGTGGTGATGATCGTTTCCATCCAAATAATCTCATCATCAGTTCCCGACATGCCAGCTTTATTGCTATTATTGATCATAATACTGGTGATATCATATGGCGTATTGGTCCGCATTATGCAAAAGATTCTGAGGAAGGTCAAAAATTAGGAGAAATCATTGGACCACATCATGCTCACATCATACCATTTGGACTACCAGGATCAGGCAATATCATTGTGTTTGATAATGGTGGAATTGCAGGTTATGGATTTCTTGGATTTCCAAGTCAATTCAGATTGTATTCAAGAGTAATTGAATTTAATCCAATCACTTTTGAAATTGAGCAAGAATATATGAAAAAAACAGGAATAATTCGACTTGTTCGGCAAGGTGATTATCATCGATTTTATAGTCCAACACTTTGTAATGTTCAACGACTTCCAAATGGAAATACATTAGTCACAGAAGGTTTATCCGGTAAAATATTTGAAATAACTCCTGAAAATATGAAAATTTGGGAGTGGGTGACACCAGATAAAAAGGATTTTATTTATCGAGCTTACAGAGTCCCCCCGGAATGGGTTCCTGGCAATCCTGCAGGATATGAATTATGGGAAAATATCTAATGGTAAAACTTACCTTTTTTGAATTCTTTTCCCCATGCCAATCACTTGATCATCTGTAAATCCAATCTTCTGATAAAAATTAACTGCAAAACGATTGCTATTTCGCACTTGAACATTTATTTTTTGACAGCCTAATTCTAATAATTTTTTTGTCGCAAAATCCATCATTATCGTTCCTATTCCATTTCTCTGAAAATTTGGATGAACTGCAAGATAGTTTATCCATCCTCTATGCCCGTCGTAACCAATCATGATACTAGAAACCAGTTTATTTTTTAAAAAACCAAGAAAAAAGAGGTCTGGTTGAAAATTCATTTTCTCTTTGATATCTACTTTTGGATTATTTTGTTTCACTAGCAAATTGCAGTGTTTCCATAATTCAATTACACTGTTTTCGTATTTCGCATCAAATTTTATAATGTTTAATTGTTCCATCGCACTCACTTAATATAAATTTTTTATTTTAATCTTCTTTATTTACATTTTAATATTGATGAGCAAATTGTAGCGTAATAAATTCTATGAATTCCTTTTTTTAATTATTATAAAATTATTTCTTATTTTTATAATTTATTAATAATAGATTAAAAATTTAAAAAATAAAAATATAAACTTGCTTTTAATAAACTATTTATATCAAATATCGCATTTTATATGTGAGTGGGGAGAGAGTAATATCCTTATTTTCCTAACAATTTCCTCCAACAGCAGGAAATGGAAGTTGTGCATCCCATCCCTTCCCACTCGATTCCCTATGTTGGTTAAAAATAACTATGAAATTATTATGATATTAGAATCCTTATTTTTACATTAAATTTACGAATAGTTAATTAAAAGATTTCTCTTCTTTTAAGTCACTGAAAAATTCCCAAATAACCTCATTCGCATCAATATCTCTACAGGTCTTTCCTATAAGCCACTCAGGAAAATATTGCAAACCACCTGGCCAAGTATGTCCTCCACCAATAATGGAATATAGATAAACACGAGTATTATCAATTCCTTTTTCATATTTTTCAAGAATGACCCTTGTTCCATCATCTGGATCAACATCAGGAAATTCATAGAATTCGGGAGTGCTATTACAACGATTATTCTCAATCCAAAAATCAACCGTGTCATTTACAGAAAGTATTCTCCCTCTCGTCTGATTAAATAATGAAACATTACCACCATCATATGGTACCAAGGGATCCTCTGTTCCGCACATTATACAAAGTGAGATTGTGCCATTGGGCGTATAATTATTGAATAGATCCACTGAAATTGTTGCGGTAACCGGAGCTATGGCTCTTATGCTATCAGGAATCTCAAATCCTAATCTGTAACACATAAATCCACCATTTGAAATTCCAGTGAAAAAAATATTATTATTTTCGATATTAAACTCATCTGATAATTCATCAATTAATAAAGAAAGAAAGCCCACATCATTGATATGTAATTGGGTTGCATTATCAGTTAGATTCTTTCTTCCATCATTCCAATGATTCTCAACTCCCTCAGGATAAATAACAATAAAATTATTTTCTTCGGCAAGCTTATTAAAACCTTTCTTGGTCAAATCATTTTCCATGTTTTCCGCTGAACCCCCTCCACCATGGAGAACAAAGACAATGGCATTTGAGGCATATGGATTATACGAATCAGGTATATTCACCCTATACGTTCGATTGTAACCATCAAATAGTATTGATCTGATTTCCGTATCTGGATCGTCTCTTCTTCGTAACAAACAACCAGAAATAAAAACAGAGGATACAAGAAGGAAGATAATAATAATTATCAAAATTATATTTTTTTTATTTTCATTCATCATGATTTAAATAAAGGTAATAGTTTAAATATTTTTTACCAAATCAAACCAGAGTTATATTAACAAAAATCTTGATTTTTTAATGCGGATACCGGGATTTGAACCCGGGTGAGTGGCTTGGGAAGCCACTATCATAACCACTAGATCATATCCGCTTATAATCAAGAATAGAAATAATTCTTATTAATATTTTTCAACAATACAGACTCATAATAAAGATTGCATTCCCTTTTTTTGTTTTTGGAAATAATTTTCACATTAAATATCATTATTATATTTTTAAAACAACCAATCCTTTTATATAATATAATTTTCATTTAATTATAATACATAAGGGGAATATTATGAAGAAAATAACATCAATATTGATAATTTTTTCCATTATACTTGGAGGATTAGGGGCAGCTGCTTTTTCAACAAATGATACCGAATCATTTGAATTGATGAAAAAATCTATTTACCTTCAAAATTGTGATATATTAATCAATGAAAAAGATCAAGAATACCTTGAAATTTCATTATTAAATAATGATCAATTTTTACTCAATCCGGGTAAACCTGTTATACCAAAAATGATTCAAACCTTTGAACTTCCTTTTGGGGTAACTGACATAAATGTACACGTTTCTGTATCAGATATAAGTACACAATATATACAAAAACAAATTCAACCTTCACCCGCACCTTTACCTCTATCACCAATTGAGAATTATATAGCACCCGATCAAAAGGATGAACGAATCTATCAAAGCACAGAATTATATCCCTCAGAATCATATCAATTTAACATTGGTGTAGGTGTTAATGAAAATTTTGAACATGTCACCTATGTAACAGTGCATATGTATCCAATTCAATATGTACCTGCAACAAATATGATTACAATTGCAGAAAAAATGGATATAACCTTAACCTATAGTAATCCAAAATCAAACCCATTCCCACTGACATCAGATTATGATTTAGCCATTATAGCTCCGTCAGCATTTTCAAATGCTCTTCAACCACTTATTGATCATAAAAATAGCTATGGCATTGAAACCACATTAAAGACTGTTGAAGATATTTATGCTGAATACAATGGATTTGATAAAGCCGAACAAGTGAAATTTTTTATAAAAGATGCACTTGAACAGTGGAATATAAAATATGTCCTTCTTGTTGGTGGATTAAAATCAACTATTTATGCAAAACCAAAAGATAATGTAAATCTTGGTGCTGAAGGATGGCATATACCAGTTCGATACTCAAATGTTAGAGACGGTGGAGACCCTGGTTTTCCAACTGATCTTTATTATGAAGATATTTATAAAGAAGGAGGGGCTTTTGAAACATGGGACTCTGATGGCGATGGGGTGTTAGCAGAATTCCCTGATGATATCATAGATCTTATACCTGATGTTGCAGTTGGTAGACTTGCTAGTTCTGATGCAACTGAGGTGAGTGAAGTTGTGAACAAGATTATTAACTATGAAACATCATCATATGGGTCTGAATGGTTCAAAAAAATGATTGTTTATTCTGGTGATGGATTCCTTGATCAAATGGATTTAAACTTCCAGTGGGATACGAAGGAACTTTCTGATGGACCTTATTTTATTAAGGCACAAAGTAAAAATCCTGAAGGAGAACTAGGTCCAATTGATACAATTGAAATTACATTAGATAAAACCAGTACTTCCCAAGTTACATTTAATCATGACGATCATCTAAATCCGATATTTGAAGATGGATATCCAGCACCACCAATTGCTGAAATCGTATCAGTTTCTAATGGTGATGTTCTTGGAAATACTGATATTACCTATATGCCAAGTGAAGGTGAAGCATATTGTAACTCATTATTCTGGTGGGCTAATATTTCCTATATAAACGAAGTACTTACCATACGTGGGAAATCATATGATCCAACACCTTATGGTAACATCACTGATATTCATGTCTGGGTTGAAAATAACCAAGGTGAGATTGTCTTTTCAGATTGGAGATATAATTTACCACAATACTATGAAGGAGAATGGGTCACCGGTGAAGAATCAGAACATGGACGGGGAGGCGCTTTATATTATATGCCCGATGAATTTGAAAAAGAAATCTACTGGTGTTCCAATGGAAAATTAAATGAACCTAATGATGTCATAGAATCCTTTAGCCAAGGATGGGGTTTTACCTTTTTCTCAGGGCATGGAAGCCCAGGTTATTGGGGCGATCAATATCCCGGTATACCTGGAAATAGACAATTTGGTTCAGTTCATGGGTTAGTTGTTTCAAATCTACAATCTTACCCGCCATTTATTACAGAAACACCTATTTGGCCGATGAAGGAATTAGCAAATGATGGACAATTTCCAATAACGGTGGTTGGTGGTTGTCATAATAGTTTATTTAATGTATCATTAATTCCATCAGCAATTCATTATTATACCGCATTATTAGGTAGGAACAATTGGATGTGGACGTATCTAACTGCTGTTCCTCAATGTTGGAGTTGGTATATTGTTCAACTTCCAAACACTGGTTCAATTGCGTGTATGGGTAATACTGGTCTTGGTTGGGGCTGGGAAGGTGAGTTTTGTACGGTTGGTGCAGGAGATGGATGGATCAGCTCAGAATTTTTCAGACAATATGGAGAACACTATGGTGAAGACGGATACGAAACTCTTGGACAAGTATATCAACAAACACAAACAAGCTATGTTACTACCTTTAAAGATTATACCCTTCCTGAATGCTGGTGGTTCCCAGATCTTGGATGGGATGCAATTGATGCACAAGCTGTTGAACAATGGGTCCTGTTTGGTGATCCAAGTTTGAAAATTGGTGGCTATCAATAATTCTCTTTCTTTTTTTCTTTTATTTTTTATTTATTTTATTTAATAAAAAAGAAATGTTTTTATAATCATTTAACAATATAATTATATTGCATGTTTATAAGTGATATTTTTGAATCAAAAACCAAATCAGGAAAATGCTTTTTAACCATTCTACGACCTGAAATACAAGAACCAATTATTTGGGACTAAGATAAAGTAAATTCATCTTATTTAACCAAATTTGTGGAGTAGAGTATAGTATAAATTTAACATGTTTATCGCTGTTAATTCATGATTTTTATAGCAGGTAATCCTCTTAGATATATTTTTTATTAATCCTTTAAAACCAATAATCAATGAAAAAATATTACAATTTTATTATATAATATGGATAAACTTTATATTTTACTAATATATATTGTTATATAAAGGGGGTAACATGAAAAAAATAAATTTTAAACAAAGAAAAGCAAGTATTTTTTTAATTGTTCTATTTAGTATTATGATGTTGACCCCAACGTTTTCAGCATCAATACATAAGAACAATATGTTATATAAAGAAACAATAATGGAAAACGACTCGACTGATTTTTTTGATCCCGTTGCTCCATTTCCAGCTATTCCATATGATACCAATTATATTCCAATCGAAGATGTAAAATTGGATGATGAGCAGAATGATATTGGTTACAATACGGATGTTGGAGATGACCTAAGACGAGCAAGTTCTATTTATATTGGAGAACCAATTGAGGAGACAACTCCAGGAAGAGGTAGAACTGGATCATTGGATCCGCTGGCAAGAGATGAAGATGATTATTATAGATTTTCTGTATGTACTGGACAAGCAATATCTATAGCACTATCATCATCACAGCCATATGGAGTTGAGATTCTTGATAAAAATGGTGAAATCCACCAAAATGGTGCCCAAGCAACTGAAACAGCTTTTTATTATGCACATGTTTTTGCAGATGGTGATGATCCTGCAGGAGATTATACCTTATCAATTCAATTAAATGGTCAAAATGATGCTGGAACAGGATCTGATGCCGGTGGCAGTATTGGAGCCGCAACAAAGATCACGCCGGGGTCATATGAAGGATACATGGATTATCAAGATGTCGAAGATTGGTATAGTTTTGATGTTACATCTGGAAATGGTATAAGAATCTCTATCGAACCACAAGAAAAATCAGATTTCGATCTTCATTTATATGATCCATCAGGAAATCATGTTCTTTCAGCAATGTATTATGAAGATGATGTCCTTGAATACCCTGCTGATTCATCTGGAACATGGAAAGTTAAAATTGATATGTTTCCAGGATGGGATACGAGTAAATGGCCAGATGACTACTTCCTATATGGATCAGGAGCATACGAACTTGAATTGGAAGTAGGTGTTGAAGTAGAAGCACCTATTGACCCCTTACCTCAACCAGAAATCATTCCAGTTGCACAAACTTTTATCATTAATGATGACCCAGATTCAAATAAGGATGAATATGCATATTTAGCCGCAGTACCCGCAGCAAATTACTTCCAAGATGGAGACAGATATCTTTCCCCAATTATATACCAAGGAGTGGATGATATTCCAACCTGGTTTACTACGGTAGATCAGACGACGCAATATCTAATTGATGATTGGACCACGTATTTAGATAGACATGGTATGACCGCAGATGAAATAATAGTAAATTCGGATCCAATACAAGCAGCTGCTGAAATTGCTACACAAAAATGGACATCAGCAAACACCGTGGTTGTTACTGTTGATGGGAGCAATTTTGAAGATGAATTAGAAACTGTTGTTGATGCTGATAAATCACTATCGTCAACACCATCAATTGAACGAGTAACAGCTGATGATTTCATAGATGTATCTGGAAGTTCGGCAAAGCCAATGTACATTGGAAATCAATGGGGTGCAATTCATCTAAGGGGAGTTGGAAATGACTTTGCGGGAGATACTGGTTTAATAACACCTCGATATGAGGGCGTTATGGAAGATTGGTGGCCATACCCGTATGATGAGGATGGTGAAGATTATGACTCATTTTATCCGGTTACCAAAGCTGGATTATGGTTTCCTTATGTAACAGATACTGATGGACTTGATGAATTACAAGTTATAAAATATGAAGGAGATCGTTATTCGGTACCCATATCTAATTCAGATGCCAGTATTGAAGTTACTCTTACAACTGATTCACCTTCTAATCTTATTGCATATATTATTGATCCGGAAGGAAATGTGCGAAGACCAATGACTCCTCATTATAATGGAGGCGAGATAAAACAGATTCATTATTGGAATGGAGGCCATTGGCAACATGATCAAGATGAATTCCGGAGATGGATTATTGAACCACATACAGAATTTACCGTTGATGTCCACAATGCAATGGAAGGAACATGGACTGTGATTGTCGTTCCATTTATGGATGAAAATGGCCAGGATGTAGGTTATACAGGTAACTATCATGTAACGATTAACAAACGTAATTACAATGAACAAAGAGTTAATGCGGCTATGTCTGCATCAAATGCTGCAGTAATCGCATCAATGAATCATGCACCATTATTATATGTCACAGAAAGTGAGGTACCAAGTGCAACAGGAAACGCAATAAATCAATTAGGGGCAAATACTATCATTTTTGTTAATATCGGTGATGTCAGTTCGGCAAATCCAAGCGCTACAAAAGAATTAACCTCCACACAGGCAGTTATTGATGAAATCAAATCCCATGCACAGTCAGAAAATTTCATAACCATTATTTCTCTAGGAACAGGAGATGGTTATTTTGCACCTGCTGCAATGGCTGCAGCATACCATACTGCACCAATTTTAAATATTGGCGAAGCCCCAGTTGCATATAATACTATAGATATGATAGCGACATGGAGAGAATATGCAGGTGATTATTATCATGGTTGCCGATCTGTAGGTCATTTACCACAGCTAATCGAACCTATAACTTTAAAAAATCCACCATCATGGATAAGCCTTATCTTTTATTATCTTCAACATGATGAATTTCCTCATGTAGGACTGGACTTGAAATTAACCTGGTTTGGATCAGTTGCTCAATCAATGCAAGAAATGATTCGAGGCTATGATCTTGATTTACCTGGTAAAGAAGCCTTCTTATTTGTATCTCCAAGAGATACCGATATACGAGATGTTGCTTGTCGAGCTCTCGTTGGAAATGAATCATTTGCGGGTCATATACCCGTTGAAACCGCTGCTTTTTCAAGTGATGTTATCTGTAGAGATATTCTTTATCCTGCATTGATATATGCAAATCCGGGTCGAGACGTCATTACATCACAAATGGCAAATTATCCAGATGGATATACCTGGCAAGCAAATGATGGAAATGGATATCCAAACTATGCAACAAGGCAAAATAAGGAAACATTTTTTTCACGAGATCGTTTCTTTGAAGGCCATATTATCATTGAAAATCTTATCGAACGATACAATAAAGGTACTGCATTAAGCTATTATACAGGCCATGGAACAGGAGGATCAGGAATATCTGGTCAATTCAAAAATGTAAATGAGGATTTTCCCTTAGCAGAACTCAGACATGAACATTTAGAAGATTTTGATTGGTGGGATGCATGGCGCGGTTACAGTGGATATGATAACAGGCAAACCAAACTCTGCAGAGAAGGCGGGGATTCTGGTTATAACTCACAAGAACCGGCATTGTATGATTTCGTCCATTTCAAATGGGCAGATCAACTCATAGAAAACCTCCATAGCGAACTTGAAATATGGAGCTCCTGTACAACAGGAGAGCATTGGGGGCCAATTATGTATCTATCACATGGCTCTGCTCTATGGTATGGTTGTGCCGGATCTGCTTATGGAGTTCAAGACGATCTTCACAATTCATGGCTCTTCATGGACGTTCTTATGAATGGAGATAGTTTTGGCGCATCGCAATCCCGGTATACCTGGTTATTCAATCGAGATTTCACTACCCTTGATCCAACTACGCTATATGGGCGCTCATCCTTGTTCCAAATCTCACAAGGCGGACTAACCAATGTAAAGGTTCTCTATGCAGATCCAATGATGACCTGTTATGCACCCGATTGGATTGAACCAACGCCTGTAGAAGCTTAAAAGCCTACTCCCTCTTTTTTTCTTTTTTTTACACAATAACTTACACAATAAAAAAAAAGAAAAAAGAATAAAAAAAGTACATTCTTAAACTGCTTTTAAAATATCAATTACAAAATCATAGAACTTGTCAACAGTACTAATATGCACTTGTTCTTCAGGAGAATGCGGATATTTAACAGTAGGGCCAATAGAAATCATTTCCATGCCCTCAAACTTTTCACCAATAATGCCACATTCAAGACCTGCATGAATTGCTTCAACAACAGGATCTTTTCCATATTTTTTCCTATAAAGATCTTTGGATAATTTTAAAATCTTAGAATTCAAATTTGGCTGCCAACCCGGATAAGGTTCCTCTTCTTCAACAGAACCACCTGCAATTGAAATTATTGCATGAATTCGATTACGTAGATCTTGAAGTGCAGACGTAATTGAACTTCTTGAACTTAACTGAATACTAACAATATCTTTTTGCATACGGATTTTTGCAAGATTGGTGGAAGTCTCAACAAGGCCAGCAATATCATAATTCATCTTATCCACTCCATGAGGAAGTGCATGTAAAACATTAACAATTTTCTTAGCAGAATCAGAATCAAGAATCATGTCGGGATCTTTGACTTTCTCAATACCAACAAAACATTTAGGATCAATAGGTTTATACTCCAAACAAATATCCTTTCCCTCATCCTTAATTGCATTTGCAATCTCCTTATCGTCCTTTGGATCAAAACCAATAACTGCAAAAGCCTCACGGGGAATAGCATTATGTTTATCACCGCCATGAATTTCGGCTATATAAATATCAAATGAAGATTCTAATTTCCATAAAATCCTAGATATCACTTTAATAGCATTAGCACGTTGCTCATGAACATCAACACCAGAATGCCCGCCTCTTAAACCAGAAACAGTAATTTTAATCCAGTTCCTATTTGAACTACTTTTTAATGTTTTCACTGGAATGGTGACATCGGAATTACCACCGCCAGCACAACCAACTGTAAGAACACCCCAATCTTCACTATCAAGATTTAACAAAATACGACCCGATAACATATCTGAACCAAGTGCAAATGCACCAGTCAAACCAGTTTCCTCATCAAAAGTAAATAAAGCTTCGATAGGGCCAAGTTTCAAGTTTTCATCAATTAATAATGCAAGACTTGTTGCAATACCAATACCATCATCAGCACCTAATGTTGTACCATCAGCCATTAAAATATCGCCATTAATTTTCAAAGAAATAGGATCTTTTGAAAAATCAAAATCAACATCACTATTTTTTTCACAAACCATGTCCATATGACTTTGCAATACAACAATTGGCTTTTTTTCCATGCCGTTAGAAGCAGGTTTTTTAATAACAATATTGCCTGCTTTGTCTTCTTTTGATTCTAACTTATGCTGTTTAGCAAAATTAAGTAAATATTTCATAATTTTTTCCTCATGTTTAGAGCAACGAGGAATTTTCCTAATTTCGTCAAACTGCTTCCATAATAATTCTGGTTTCATATTTTCAAGGACTGACATCTTTATGCCTCCCGCACGTTGTTACATGGATATGGATACAATACATAAAAGATTTGCCAACAAAATTTAGAGAAATGTTTTAAATATACAACATTTATCCAATTATTAAATCCAAGGCGATTATTATGGACTGGGGAATGAAAAACCGAATATCAAAAATTATTAAACCACGTGACGGAAAAACAGTGATGCTTGCAGTTGATCATGGATACTTCATGGGACCAACAACAGGTCTTGAAAATATTAAAACAATGGTTGATCCGTTATTGCGATATGCTGACACTCTTATGCTTACTCGAGGTGGATTAAGAAACTACATTGATCCAACCACCAATGTACCAATTGTATTGCGTGTATCAGGTGGTACATCAATATTAAACACAGAACACCTCCTTCATGAAGGAATTGTAGTTGATATAGAAGATGCCATTAGACTTAATGTCTCCGGGGTTGCCTTCTCAATTCTTGTAGGACAACCATTTGAACGAGATACCCTTCTTGGTATGACAGAATACCTAGATGAATGCGAACGATACGGTATTCCACTCCTTGCAGTAACTGCTGTAGGAAGAGGACTGGGAAAAGATGCAAAATATCTAAGTCTAGCATCAAGAATGGCTGCTGAATTAGGAGCTCATATTGTAAAAACATATTACTGTAAGGAATTTGAAAAAGTTGTTGAAAGCTGTCCTGTACCAATAGTTATTGCAGGTGGAAAAAAACAACCAGAAAAAGATGCATTACAAATGGCATATGATGCAATTCAAGCAGGAGCAATTGGGGTAGACATGGGACGAAACATCTTCCAAAGCACAAGTCCGGTAGGTATGATCAAAGCAGTCAATGCAATAGTTCATAAAAAATACACACCTGATGAAGCATTTGATGTATTCAAATCAAATAATAAATAAAATATCCTTCATTAATGAAACGGAAAAGTTATGAAATTTCATAACTTATTTTTCTATTTTTTTACCATAAATAAAAATAAATACATTTATAATCTACATTGTATTTGAGAGCACCATAATATAAAAAGTGGATGATAACTATGGAATTGTTACTAACAGTTGGAATTGTTATTCTTGTTGTTGTTATTCTATTCCTATTGATTTTTTGGGGATACTATAATAGGATAATACGACTTGAAAATCGAATTGATAACTCATGGGCACAAATTGATGTTCAACTCAAAAGAAGAGCCGATCTTATTCCAAATCTCATGGAAACAGTCAAAGGATATATGACTCATGAAAAAGAAACACTAGAAAACGTTACTAAAGCAAGATCAGCACTTATGAATGCCAAAACACCACAAGACAACATCAATGCAGATAACATGCTAACTGGTGCATTAAAAACATTATTTGCTGTTGCTGAATCGTACCCTGATTTAAAAGCAAATCAAAATTTTTTACAACTTCAAGATGAACTTACTCATACTGAAGACAAAATATCATATGCTAGACAACACTTCAATGATTCGGTCCTTGCATTCAACAATATTGTAGAAACGATACCTGGCGTCTGGTTTGCAAAAAGAATGAATAAAACAGTAAAAGAGATGCTTCAAATCCCAATTGAGAACAGAGAAGTACCCAAAGTAAAATTCTAATTATTCAAAAATCAGACTTGATAGTATGGATCAAAAAATGCTGGTAGAAGATCACATAAAACACAATAAAAGATTAACATTTCTGATCTGCGGTTTTATGGCATTACTCTTCTTAAGTGTCATATTTGCATTTGGATATATCTACTTTGGAAATATCTATATCTCCCTTTTTTTTGGATTGCCTGTAGCAATTATCTATATCGGAATAACCTATTCTTTTTCAGTACAAACTGTACTATCGGCAGCTAAGGCACGGCCTGCTAACTCAAGAATCAGGGAAGAAAAACTATTAATGTATAAAGTAGAAGAAATGGCAATAGCAGCTGGTTTGCCCATACCAAAAGTCTATGTTCAAGATTCTAATAATATCAATGCCTTTGCTACAGGAAAAAAACCAGAAGAAGCAATAATATGTGCAACGACAGGTGCATTACAAAAATTAAAAACAGATGAACTTGAAGGGGTCATTGCCCACGAAATGAGTCATATAAAAAATCATGATATTTTAATAGCAACCGTTACCATAGGCGTTGTTGGAGCAATTGCACTTATTTCTGAAATTGTTTTTTATTCAATGTTTTGGGGTGGAGCAGGAAGGGGGGGAAGAAAAAATGAGGGCAATGCGATAATTATGATACTTGCAATAATACTTATTATACTAGCACCAATATTCTCTCGATTAACCTATTTGGCAATATCAAGAAAACGTGAATATCTTGCAGACTCAAATGGTGCATATTTAACAAGAAACCCTGAAGGTCTTGCAAAAGCATTAGAAAGTATAAAAAATGATACATCCTCAGGAAAACCAAAAGGATCAAAAACAGTTGCCCCACTCTACATAGCAAATCCATTCAAAAGCCAATCCATAAATTCAATATGGGCCACTCACCCACCTCTTGATGAACGAATTAGACGTCTGAGGTCAATGTAAATAAAACCTTATATTGGGGAAAATTCTATCAAATAATTGCATATATCCGAGTTGAGTAATAATTATGAAAAAAATGAAGGTTGCAATGTATTATAAAAATAGTGATGTCCGGATAGAGGAGCAATCTATTCCCGACATTTCTGATGAAGAAATTCTTATTAAAATCATGGCAAGTGGTATTTGTGGAAGTGATGTCTTAGAATGGTATCGAATAAAGAAAGCCCCCTTAGTTTTAGGCCATGAAATCGCCGGTGAAATTGTAAAAAAGGGAAAAAATGTTACTACATTTAATATTGGCGATCGTGTTTTTTCTACGCATCATGTTCCCTGTAACACCTGCAGATATTGTTTAAATGAACAACACACTATTTGCCACACACTTCATACAACAAAGTTTTATCCCGGTGGTTTTTCTGAATATGTTCGTATCCCAGCTATTAATGTTGATCGTGGAACCTTTCTTCTTCCTGATGATGTGATGTATGATGAAGCTACTTTTATCGAGCCTCTTGCCTGTGTTGTTCGAGGATTTCGAAAAGCATGTTTTCGCCCAGCCCAAACCGTAATTGTACTAGGAAGTGGTATGGCTGGACTTCTTAATATTAAGCTTGCAAAAACGTATGGTGCATCAACTATTTTTGCAACCGATATCAATGAGTATCGATTAAAAAAAGCAGAAGAAATGGGTGCAGATATATCAATTAATGCAAAAGATGATGTCTGTTCAATATTAAAAAAGAAAAATAATGATCGATTAGCAGATCTTGTTATTCTATCGACGGGTTCAATCGCTGCAGCAAAACAAGCATTTGATCTTGTAGAACCTGGTGGAACCATACTTCTTTTTGCACCAACAAACCCAGGTCAAACAATGCCAATTGATTTATTCAATCTATGGATTGGGCAGATTAGTGTAGTCTCTACTTATGCAGGCTCAGGAAAAGATATCCTTGATGCAATTGAGCTTCTAGCTACAAAAAGATTTGATGTTACGGACATGATCACTCATACATTACCTTTATTAAAAGCACAAGAAGGATTCAATTTGGTTTCTAAAGCAGAAAAATCAATCAAAGTCATTCTTCATCCGCATGAAAAATAAAAAAGGTACAAGACACAATTATTCTTTATCATGTTTTCCTTTTTCCATATCTAGTGTATAATTACCCTCATTTATTGTTGGTTTTTTCTCAGCAATATAGTAGAAAAATGCAAAAAACAAGAGAAACATAAACAAAAACACAATCAGTAATAAAATAATTGCACCCACCATAAAGGTTACTGCTATTGCACCTATTATCCAAAAAATAATGCCGCTGAAAAATAAATAAATCATTCCAAAAACAATAAGAGCGGTAATAATTGCTCCAAGAACCATAGATGCAATACCTTTGATCATCGGGTCAAACCACCAATTAATTCACCAACATTAGAACCTGATTGACCACCTCGTTGCTGAGGTAAAAATGGTTGCAATGCATGAGCAAGGCGACCAAGATCCATTGATTGGATTATCACCTTTCCCGGGCCTTTTAAGGTGGTCAAGAAAATTCCTTCTCCTCCAAAAAACATTGTTTTAATACCTTTTACCCGTTCAATATCAAATGTTACGGTTCCTTCCCAACCGACAACACTTCCGGTATCAACCTTTAATATTTGTCCTTGTTCTAAATCAAATTCAACAAAATCTCCGCAAGCATGAACAAAGGTAACTCCAGATCCAGAAAGCTTTTCTAAAATAAATCCTTCACCACCAAAAAACGCAGCACCAAGTCTTTTTTGGAAAGCAATGCTTAAATCGATAGTATCTTCCGCACAAAGAAATGCATCTTTTTGGACTAGAAATTCGTTTCCTGAATCAATTGTGATTGGTTTTATTGTTCCTGGGGCATTACCTCCAAAGGATACCATTCCAGTTCCCCCTGATGTAGTAAATTCAGTAAGGAATAACGTTTCACCCGCGATTTTTCTTCCTAGTCCTTTAAGTAAACCACCACGCATTTTCGCTTCCATAGAGATATTGCCACTCATATAAATCATAGATCCTGCTTCTGCATAGATTTTTTCATTAGGTTGTATTTGTAATGTCACAAGCTGAAGATTATCTCCCGTAATTTTATATTCCATGAAAAAAAATATATGAAATTAAAATATAACATTTTCGAAAAAGTCATTCTAATAATTTTTTTTTTGTAAACTTGGATCAGCTTATTTCCCTTTTTCTCTATTTCTTATCTATCTGATAATCTGATTTCAAACAATATAACATTTTCAAAACCTTAAAAGAGGCGTGCTTAATACAAGGTAATTTGTATGAAAAGAATTAGAGCAATTTGGGAATTGATGAGATTAGAACATGGCATCATGATTGCAATTGCTATTTTTATTGGATTACTGATTTCCATCCAGGTTAATCAAGAATTTGCTTGGAATACGTTTCCATGGATTAATTTTTTCTTAACTTTTTGTACTGCAATGTTTCTGGAAGCTAGTACTTTTGCTTTAAATGATTATTATGATTTTGAAATCGATAAAAAAAATAAACGAGAAGACCGTCCACTAGTAAGAGGAGATATAAAACCCAAAACAGCATTGTATTTATTTTTTATCCTATTTCCATTAGGAATAATCTCCTCATTTTTTGTAAATTATACCTGTTTTATCATTGCGTTAATCACTGCAATTTTTGCAATATTATATGATTCTTATATGAAAAGAATTAAATTATTAGGAAATTTCTATATTGCATATGTAATGGCCATTCCCTTTGTTTTTGGAGCTGCTGCCGTTGAACAAACATCAACGCTACACATTATGCTGGAACCTGCTGTAATAGTCATTTCAATCATCGCATTTCTTGCTGGAAGTGGTAGAGAAATTATGAAGGATATCATGGATTACAAAGGAGATTCCTCAGCAGGGGTAAAATCATTTCCAATTTTTATTGGGATAAAAAAGTCAATTATTATTGTAAACCTCTTTTATACTTCTGCAATAATTTTCAGTTTCATACCGTTTTACCTCCCGCTCTTTCAGATATACCATCAAAATTACCTATATTTAATAATAATTCTTATAACAAATTTGATTTTTATTATAACAATATATCAATTATTTACAAATTCAAATATAAATATGAATTATTATCGTAAAATAACATTACTTGGAATATTCATAGGGTTGCTAGCCTTTTTATTAGGAGCATTTATAGGATAAAGAGAGATTAATACACTGAAGAGTATGATTGAGACAAATGATATTATTGGCTTATGTATTGTATATCTTTATGTAATATTTTTATTAATACTAACTGAAAAAGGTATTAAAAATTCATCTTTAAGCAGGAAAATATTACATATTATGGTTGGAAATATTGCATTTTTACTTCCGGTTTTTGCCACTAGAGAAATTATGGCATTTTTTGCAGCTGCACCTTTCATCATTTTAACCTTTCTTATTAGCCCGTATACACCACTTAAATCTTTAAAAGGAAAAACGTCTGCAGCAGGGCATAGTATGGGGCTGGTATACTATGCAATTAGTTGGACGATACTTGCATATCTATTTTTTGATACAATGGTTGTAATCGCAATTGGCATTTTTGCGATGTCATTTGGAGATGGATTCGCCTCTCTTATAGGAATAAAGTATGGAAAACAGACGTATAATGTAGTAGGTGATCAAAAGAGTTTTATAGGCACTTTTTCAATGTTTTTATGCACATTTGTCATGATGCTTATTGCAATAATTTACTACCAATATGTAACAGATTACCAATTTACTTTTACAGCAATATCAATTGTATTTTTAATGTTATTTGCTGCAGTTGGAGCTATTATAGAAGGGTTCACACCCAAAGGGTTGGACAATCTCACCGTTCCATTCATACTGGTGCTACTTTACTGGATAGTTTTTATTTCATAACATTAGGGGGAAGAAACAGATTAAGTTAATTATTATCGATGGATTAGATGCTGTAGGAAAAGATACACAAGCCAATAAAATATTAACATATTATGAAAAGAAAGGTGAAAGCGTCATTTTACGATCCCATCCTTCAAATGATAATTATTTTGGCAAAAAGGCAAAAAAAGCGTTATATGAAAAGGGAAAGAAAGGCAAAATAAAGGCGAGTATCTTTTTCATGGTTGATGTTTTGTTATCAATTCGGAAATACTATAAACCAAAACAAAACGGGATCATCATTATGGTAAGATATCTAATGGGGACGGCATATTTACCAAAAAAATTAGTAACACCTGCTTACCGTTTTTTTGAAAACTTTGTACCTACATCAGAATATATGTTTTTTTTAGATGCCCCATCAGAAGAATTACTTAAACGAGTAAATAAGCGGGATCACACTGAAATTTTTGAAACATATGAAGCATTAGAAAACGTACGAAATAAAGCATTAATGCTAACAGGAAAATGGGTGGTCATTGACACGTCAGATTCTATTGATCAAACCTTTGACAATATTCTTGCGATTCTAAACAAACTGGATGCCCAAAAGTAAGGAATTAATTTTATAATAAAATTTATATATAATATATATCACTATAACTTATGGATGGGGGAGTTTAAATTTTTTCCCATCTTTCCTCACCACCTTCACAACGCTTCCCCATCCCAATTCCTCACCAGAAACATTTGCATTAGTGAATATATTAGAATTTTTTTTCAACGTAAGAAAGAATTGAATCAAAAATTACTCTACCGTCCCCGACATTATCATCCATCTTTGTTTTTGTCCAGTCTGGATGTTGATATCGATAAAAAACACGTTCTGGATGAGGCATCATACCAAATACATTTCCTTCTCTATTGCAGATACCGGCAATATTGTCATATGATCCATTAGGATTCCATGGATATCCTTCATAATTTCCTTGTGGATTGACATAGCGAAAAACAATTTGATCATTTTCTTTCAATTCATCAAGAATTTTTTTTTGTTTAGTATTTGATAATATTAATTTACCTTCTGCATGAGCGCTTGGAATCATTTGAATAGAACCATGTGATAACTTATTTGTTGCAATACAATTCCCATAGTTTTCATGTTTTAAAAATGTTGGACGGCATTCAAATCGATTTGAGTCATTGATATGCAAACATGACTCAGGTATTGAACTAATCAAACTTTTCATTCCTGGTAGCAAACCAAGTTCGATAAGAACCTGAAACCCATTACAAATTCCTAATATGGGATATCCTTCTTTAACAAAATGAGATAAATTTTTTAATAATTTACTTTTCATTCGTGCAGCAAAAATAGCCCCTGCTCGTATATAATCACCAGATGAAAAACCACCGGGTATCATTAAACATTGAAATTCAGATAGATTTCTTGTTTCTTCTTTTGAGCAGTCTATATGAAGAAATTGTTTAAGATGAACAAATTCTGGTTGAGATCCAAGTCGGTTAAAAGCATCAAATGATTCCTGTTCACAATTTGTTCCCTCTATTCTTAGAATTGCGATACGAATATCTTCTTTTTTCAATTTCCTAGTCTCCAGAGCTATGTAAGCAGAAAGTACATCTACTTAATCTTTTTAAAAATTCCTTTCAAATAGAATGAGATTCAATATATGGGCAAATCAAACCAGTCTTTATTTATAACCTATTTTCTTTTGGTTTTTTTTATATGCAATATCATAAAAGAAAGGAAAATATTTTGCTAGTTACAAAGGAACCGTTAGCTGGTGCAAACCTTTCGACAATTTTTAGACTCCTTATTCAGAATAAATTTCATATTAGTTTTTCATATTTACCTCGTATATTATATTCTATTTTTCTTTCATCAATGTTATTGCCCTTTAGAAGAAAGGAACATAAGACATATAATAAAACGATTAAAGAATATGAGGTTAAACACCATCCTTTATTTTTACTGGGTCATTGGAGGAGTGGTACTACATTTTTACATAATGTGCTATCAAAGGATAATCAATTTGGGTTTTTATCCACATTTGATGCATATTTACCAGGTGTTTTTTTAAGTTGTGAAAGCTTTTTAAAGCCATTGGTGGCAATGAGCATTCCATCCAAGCGTCCGATGGATAATGTTGCTATGAACGCTGATTTTCCTCAGGAAGATGAATATGCTTTAGGGGGTTCTTGTGTTTATTCGTATTATCATGGATGGTGTTTTCCAAGAAATATGGGTTTGTATAATCAATATGTGTTATTTGATCGATTATCCGCTAAAACAAAGAATGATTTTAAGAATCATTATTCATATTTAATTAAAAAAGCATCCATTAAGACAGGTGGAAAGCGATTACTTTTAAAAAATCCTAGCAACACTGCAAGAATAAAAATTTTACTTGATCTTTTTCCAGATGCAAAGTTTATCCATATTCAACGAAATCCTTATCATCAGTATTTGTCAATGATGCGATTTATGAAAATGGTAATTCCTTTATATTGTGTTCAAACCCCTCCAGCATTTAAAGAAGTTGAGGATTTAATGATGGAATTATATGTTCAAATGTATACAAAATATTTCAATGAACGAAAGTTAATTCCAAAAGGAAATCTTATTGAGATAAGATATGAAGATTTTATTGTAGATCCTTTTTTAGAAATAAATAATATATATGTTAAATTAGGTTTACTCGGATTTGAGGGGGCTGAAAGGTCTTTCAAAGCATATATTTTATCGCAATCTGAAATTAAAACTGCTGATTATGAAATTTCCAAGGAAATTAGAGATAAGGTTTATAATAAATGGAAATTTATATTTGAAAAATTTGGTTATGATTATTAATGTTACCAAAACATTTTTTAATGATATTTAATTACATAATAATAATTTAATGAAATATAATTAAATATAATGATATATAATTAGGTGAAAGAATGACGGAAGAAAAAGATACAAAAAAATATACAACCCTATCAATACCAACCCCTCTAGCAGAAAAAATAAAAAAACGCATAGAAGGAACAGGATTCAATTCATTATCTGCATATGCAACATATGTATTAAGAGAAGTAATATCTAATATTGAAGATGAAGAACACGATGATGCATTTAGTAAAGAAGACGAAGAAAAAGTCAAAGAGCGCTTACGTGCGTTAGGATATTTAGACTAGAATTCGGAGGAAATAAAAAATGCCAAAACCACATGGAAACAGGCTAATAAACAGATATGCAACCAAGACTGAAGAAGAAATAAATGAATTTCCTAAATATGAAATAAATACAAATCTTGCTGAAGATGTAATAAATATTGCAACTGGTGTATTTTCTCCTCTATCTGGATTTTTAACACAAAACGATCTTCATGATGTCGTCAATCATAAACGACTTAGCAATGACATCCCATGGACCATACCCATACTATTTGATCAACAAAAAGACAATAGTCTTTCCGAAGGAGACACTATTATTCTAACAAATAAAGATACAAATCTAAAGGCACTCCTAGATGTAAAAGATATTTTCACCTATGATAAAAAAATAATTGCCCAACAAGTATATGGAACAACAAGTACAGAACATCCTGGAGTAAATATGCTTTATAATATGCAAGATCATTTCATAGGGGGAAATATAATCTTAATCAACAAGGATAAAAGACCATTTGATGAATACAATTTAACACCAAGAGAAACCCGCATCCTTTTCCAAGAGAAAGGATGGCAGGAAATTGTTGCATTTCAAACAAGAAACCCACCGCATCTTGGTCATGAATATGTCCAAAAAACAGCCCTCACCTTTGTTGATGGAATATTTATAAATCCCATTATTGGTAAGAAAAAATCTGGTGACTTCAAAGATGAAGTGATCCTAAAATCCTATGAAACGCTCATGAACCATTATTACCTAAAAGAACGATCCGTTATGAGCATTCTTCGTACAAGTATGAAATATGCAGGACCTCGAGAAGCCATCCATCATGCAATAATGAGAAAAAATTATGGATGTACCCACTTTATTGTCGGAAGAGATCATGCAGGAGTTGGAACATATTATGGACCATACGATGCACATGATATTTTCAAAGAATTTCCTGATTTAGGAATCACACCCATATTTTTCCGTTCATTTTCTCGATGTAATAAATGTGGGGGGGTAGTCAATGATAAAATATGCCCACATAACCAAGAAGACCATATCAATTTTAGTGGAAAAAAGATTAGAGAACTCCTCAATCAAGGTAAAATACCTCCAGAAGATATGATGAGAAAAGAAGTCGCAGAGACAATCCTTGAATTTCAAGAACCCTTCGTAAAATAAAAAAAGTATTAGAAGTGAATAATAATGAAAGAGCTAGCACAACTAAAAGGAAAAGGATTACTGATTCATCATTGGGATACAGATGGAATCTGTAGTGCAAAAATTATAATTGAAAAATTAAAAGAAAAAATTGTAGCAAATAAAACTCCTACCCTTGGTAATTACTATTTGACACATGAAGAATTAAATCAATGCAAAGGTTTTGATTTTATCATTGTCGCAGACATGTCATTACCCGAGGAAAATATACTAACACTATCAGAAAATGCAAACGTATACATCTTTGATCATCATCTTGGAAAAGAAATATCACAAGTTTTTCATCACAATCCAATTATAAAAGGTGAGAACCCTGATGAATATCCTAGCGCAAGCTGGATTGTAAATGAATATTTACAGAATCCAATCAACTTACATGCAATACTTGGAATAATTGGGGATCATGAACATAAAATAAAAAATAATGAACCAATTTATAATAAAATAAACACCTTTTGTAAAAAAAATAACCTCACCTTTGAAAATCTTTTAGAAATGGTATATCTTATAGATTCAAATTACAAACTTGGAGATAAAAAAGCTGTAGAAAAAGCACCATATTACCTTCTTGATCATACAACGCATCAAGACATTTTACAAAATGCATCATGGAAAGAAAACTTACACAGACTTACAAAAGAAATTGATTCGATTCTAGCAGAGTCAATAGAAAAAAATGGTGATATTATTATGAAATCCATGAAAACAACCTCTAACATTATATCAACAATAACAAGAAAATTAGCATGGAAATATGATCAAAACACGATTGTTATAAATACAGGGTATTTTAACGATGACAATCAACTCTATGTTCGAACCATCGACCAAGACATGAAACCAATGATTCAAAAGGGAAAAGCATATGGATTCAAGTGTGGAGGAAAAAAAGAAGTCCTCGGTGCAATTCTACCAAAGCAAAAAACCAAAGAATTTGTAGAAGAAATTATCACATATCTGTCGAAAAATTAACAAGGTAAAAAGGAGGATAATAGAAATGAAAGATCAAAAAGCAACAAATGTAACCTGGCATGAACATAAAGTTGAAAAAAAAGACCGAGAAGCACTCCTCAAGCAAAAAGGAATTGTTCTCTGGTTTACAGGACTATCAGGTTCAGGAAAATCAACTATCGCAAATGAAGTAGCATATAAGCTCCAACAATCACATCATATATCCTATGTATTAGATGGCGATAACATACGACATGGATTAAATAAAGATTTAGGATTCACCCCCGAAGATCGAGATGAAAACATAAGAAGAATCAGTGAGGTCGCTCATTTATTTGCAGATGCAGGTATAATTGCCATAACTGCCTTTATATCTCCCTATAGAAAATTACGAAATTTCTGCAGAGAACTACAAGAAACGGATAGGTTTTACGAAATATACTGCAAAGCATCTCTTGCTACCTGTGAAGCTCGCGATCCAAAAGGACTCTATAAAAAAGCAAGGAAAGGAGAAATAAAACAATTCACTGGTATAGATGCACCATATGAAGAACCAGAAAATCCTGAAATTATCCTTGACACAGATAAATACAATATAGAAGAATGCGCAGATATTGTTATAAAATCCTTACAAAAAAACACTATTATAGAAAGATGAATTATGAAATTAAACAGCTCGATCAACTATATTGTCTCAGGACTAGAACGATCCGGAACCTCTCTTCTTATGCAAATCATATATAACGGAGGATTTCCGGTTTGTTCAGACAAACTTAGAAAACCCGATAACAACAATCCAAAAGGATATTTTGAGCTGGAAGGCGGAAAAATCATTAATAAACTTATGGATTTTTCATTTCCATTTGAAAAATACCAAGGATCATTCATAAAAATTACTGCATATGGTCTAAAATTCTTGCCAAAAGGAAATTACAAAATTATCTACTCAGAACGAAATATTGAAGAAATCCTTTGTTCAATGGAAAAAATGGCACAAATAAAAGATGAAAATAGAGCTGAAACAAAACAAATATTTTTAAAACTTAATACAATGATAAAAAACATTATCCAAGAAAGAGATGATTGTCAAGTTCTTTTCATAAACTATAATGAAATGATAAAACAACCAAAACAAGAAATTAATAAAATACTCTTATTTATAGGAGAAAAACAAGCAGACAAACAAGCAATGATCCAAACAATTGATACAGATTTATATCGCCAGCGAAACTCTATTATTTCGTAACTCTTAAAAAACAAAAAACACCATACATAAAAACAATACATGAATATTAGATCACTAGCACTTTCATCAATTATTCATAAAAAATGGTACAATATCATTTTTATCACATTATCCCTACTTATCCTTCTCATTTTTTATGTAATTCCAACTCCAGAGGGACTTACTAACGAAGGAAAAATAATGATTGGTATCCTTCTTTCATCAGCTCTCTTATGGATAACAGAACCAATACCGCTTGCAGCAACAGGTTTATTCATCATGGTTCTGCAACCACTTTTTTACATAATGGATGCAAAAGAAGTATTCAGTTCATTTGGAAACCAAGCCATATTTTTTCTCATAGGTGCATTTATTATTGCAGCTGCTGTAGAAACCCATGGATTACATAAAAGAATAGCACTCAGCTTTCTCAAACGATTCGAAAAAAACCCTCGAATACTCACATTTGGCATTATGCTTTCCTGTGCAAGCATGTCATTTATCATGCCTGAACATGGAGTAGCAGCACTATTTCTGCCCATCATAACATCAATATTACTGGCTATGAAACTCATACCAAAACAATCAAACTTTGGAAAAGTAAGCATCCTATCAATCGCATACGGCTGCTCCATTGGTAGTTTGGGAACACTTATAGGTGGGGCGCGAAATCCACTTACCATTGGATTTTTATCAGATTACGGCATCAACATAACATTTGACCAATGGATGCTTTATTCCATGCCTATTGTATTCATATGCCTGCCACTCGTATGGATCATCCTCCAACTTGTATTTCCCATAGAAAAACTAGACATCTCCCTAGCAAAACAAGAAATAGAAAAACAAGTATCCATACAAGGGTCATTTTCAAAGCAGGAAACCTTAGTCCTATTTACATTACTCATAACTATATTTCTTTGGGTCTTCTTCTCAAATAACACCTACTTTGGACTGGCAGGAATAGCACTACTCGGAAGCGTCATACTGTTCATAACTGGAACCATAACCTGGAAAGACATCGAAAAAAAAGTACCATGGGGCCTCATCCTTCTGTATGGTGGCGCAATCACACTTGGATTTGGCATGCAAAAAACACAAGCAGGAGCCTGGATCGCACAAAAAATCTTTGAAAGCTCCGCTGGAAATCCCTACATTATCATCTTTGCCATCATCCTCTTTACTATGATACTTACTAACGTCATGTCAAACACCGGAGCCGTAGCAGTACTACTACCAATTGGAATGGCAATTGCAAACCAAATACCATTCATCAGCCCAACACTTGCATCAATGCTTATTGCACTCAGCGGTGGACTAGCATTCATATTCATCATTGCAACACCAGGTAATGCGATCACCTACTCAGCAGGATACTACTCCACAAAAGACCTCTTTAAAGCAGGAAGCCTTGCAAATATACTCTGCTTATGCGTCATATTTGCTGTAGCAATAATCTACTGGGAAGGAATACTAGGAATATAAAAAAAACCATATATATTTGAAAAACCATGCTACATAATACGGCATAAACAAAGAAAAAAAACCAAACAGGTATGAAAATAAATGTTTAAAAAAATACTAGTCCCTGTCTCATCAGAATACTACTCAAAAGAAGTAATTAACAGAAGCATTTTCATAGCAGAAACCTTCAACAGCACTGTCCACATCCTTTTCATAATAGAAGACACACCACTACAACAAATGGAAAAATCATCAGATGCACACCTCACCCACTACGATAGAACAGAAACACACCAAGACCTGCTCTACAAACAAAGAAAAACAGCCGACAACATCCTCTTTGAATACGCAAACCAAATATTCAAACAAAAAAACCAACCCATGAAACATACCATACTACATGGTGAGTTTAGTACTATTGTTGAACAAGAATTAGAAAAAAATCAATATGATTTAGTTATTATGGGTTATGAAAAAGGAACAATGGTTGATTATCGCATATTAAACGAAACATTAACTCCGCTTTGGATTGAGGGGGGAGGACATCATACATCCATTCTAGCGGTATGTTCTAATCTTGCACCAAATCAAAAAGTTCCATCGATTAGCATGAAATTAGCAAATACTTTTCATTGGGATTTATCGATGTTGTATGTTATTGATACCCAAGATGCCGTAGAAGTTGATACAAATGGAATTAGATCGACAAAAAAACCGATAAAAGAACTGCAATTTCATGGTCAGACTTTTACAGACGAGATGAAAGAAAAAAAATTTCATGTAAAAACCGTTGAAGGCTCTCTGGAACAGCAAACCATTAAAGAAGCAAAAAATATGGAGGCTGGGCTGGTGATAATAGGACGTGAACAAAAAAAGCGAGGGCTACTAGGAATCCCTGTTAAAAATATTAAACATAAAATGGTTGGAAAAAGTAAATATTCATTACTATTTATTAATTAATGATTATTTAAAAATTTTTTGAAAAAAAGATTGCGTTTTTAATCATCATATAATTTACATAGATTTTAAAAGTAATTAATCATGCAGATTTATAATGATTGCACAAAAATCTGCATTGATTGTAATTTCGAAAATTCTTGATGGTATTTTTGGATATATAGGATTATTTTTCATTACAAAGTATATGAGTCCATATGATTATGGAATTATTGGTTTTGCGATTGGTTTTGTTTCGTTATATTCAATTTTTTCTAGTCTTGGTTTTAATGCGGCACATATAAAAAAAGTATCTGAAGGTAAGGATTTTGGAACATGTAATGGAACGTTTCTTACCATTAAGGCAATCCTACTTACTATTTCAACAGGAACTCTCTTATTTTCATTATTCTTTTGGAAAGTAATATTAAAAAGGGGATTTGAAACTCCAGAGCATGAACTAGCAATTTATATAATAATTATTTACTGGCTTTTCAATTTATTAATTGGATTCTTTTTAAATACATTAATTGCAAAAAAGGAAATTGCAAAAGTACAAATACCCTTTTTAATTGGAAGTTTGGTAAAAGCAAGTGCAACCATCTATGTTGCCATTGCAGGGTACGGCGCGATTGCATTAGCATATACTTACGTCCTTGGTCATTTTGCCCATTTATTATTACTCATCATAGTATTTCGAGGAAATCCTATAAATAAACCTTCTGTCACATATTTAAAGGATTATACTCGATTCGCAATTCCACTTGCAATAGTAAATGCTTGCTCAGTGATTATTACAAATGTTGATAAAGTTCTAATTCAATTATTTTGGTCAGCAACGGACGTTGGATATTATTTTTCAGGATTTCGAATTACTAGTTTTATTGGTATGTTTACTGCAGCATTGGGTATGTTATTATTACCAACATTTTCAAAATTTCATACAAATAATGATTTCAAAAGCCTGAAGGATTTATTATTGAAATCAGAGCGATATTTAAGCATGATTGTATTTCCAATGGTATTTGGAGTTATTGTACTTGCTGAACCAGCAACATTTATCCTGTTACAAGGCTGGATGCCAGCCGTCCCCATTCTTCAGATTCTTGCATTTTATGCATTATTTAATGCTTTGGATCAACCATATACAAGTAAATTTGTTGGCATGAACAAACCAAAAATTCCAAGAAATCGAGTGATCATTATTTTTATAATTAACTTAATATTGAACATAATTCTCATCCCTAAGGATATTCAAAGCCTTGGAATAAACATGGCAGGATTGGGGGCCCGAGGTGCAGCAATTGCAACGATAATATCCTATTTCATTGGCTTACTTTATAGTAGAATTATGTCTTGGAAACTTCTTAAAATATTTGCTAATAAGAGAATAGTATTTCATATAGTTGCTGCTACAATCATGGCGGTTATACTATATATATTCCTTTATAAATATAATTTCATTATATATATTGTACGATGGTATTCTTTAATTGGAATCTCTTTAGCAGGTCTAATAATCTATTTTGGAATTTTAATTTTATTTAAAGAATTTACTAGAGAAGATTTTAATTTCTTTGTAAAAAATATTAATATTATTGATATGTTAAAATATATCCGAAATGAATTAAAAGGAAAATAAATAAAATTTACTGGTGTTTTGCGTTTTGAATCATAGAAAATTATAGGAATCAATAACGTATCCCATTTTTTGGGGCGCACTATAGAACTTCCTATTGTGGAATTTCCACAATATGTTGAGGAATTAAGCAAAGATTTCACACATCTTTTCAAGCAAGAGCGACAACGGACTCATTTTAAACAACTCACGACTGGCTACGTTCTTGCGAAAAAGAAAAATTTTTCTCATATGAATGGATCGTTCACCGATCATAGTGATCAATCCAATTTGAATCGATTCATCACGGGTAATCAATGGGATGAACATGAGATGAACCGGGTAAAGATCAGAATGATCAACCACCTTGAACAACCTGATTTTGTCATCTTGGATGATGTGGTCGTTCAGAAACAGGGAACGAAGATCTATGGAAAAGATTGGCATTATGATCATAATTTAGGGAGATCTGTCTGGGGATGACAGATACCTGATTGTGTGTTTTCAGGGAAAGGCATCTATCCATTGTTATCCTCATTGTATCTGAAAGAAAAAAGCCGATGGTTGAACGCTGCTGCTTTTTCCAGTAAGATTGGCATTCAAATGCATCATCTCAGTATGCTTGTTGAGATGAACCTTTCGTTCACTTGTGTCCTCATGGATAAATGGTATTTTGCTCGGAAACTTACGGACCATATTCAATCTCTTGGTAAGGACTGGATAGCAGAGGCAAAGTCTAATAGACAAGTGCGATCAAAGCGTCAATGGATTTGCTTAAGGCAATTTTCTGAACAGTTGATACATATGGATTCCTTTAAAGTCATTGATCTTGGCGAGAAACGGTACTTTATGAAAGCATGTACCGTACAGATGAAAAACATAGGAAACGTACGAGTTTTTATATCCTTGAATAAAAACGGGACCTATAGGTTTTATACATCGAATCGATTAGATTGGAATGAGCTTGACGTCGCGACTCGGTATTCCCGTTGATGGGATATTGAGGTCTGGCACAGGGTTGGTGGTAAAGAGAGTTACGGGATAAAGGATTGCCAGCTAAGATCAGATGATGGTGTCAGCAAGCACCTGACCTTGAGCATGTTAGCCGACACCCTTCTCGAGATCGCCTCCATACTGTCACCGGTGTATGCCATACTAAAAAATCAGGGTTGTACTCCTGAATTGAAACATCGTTGGGCACTCACAGAGTTAGTGAGTCAGCTAATAGCATCTGTATCAAAAAGAGGTGGTGAAAGAAAGGTAAAAAAGATAATGGAAGGGATTCTTTTCCCATATAAATCAACCATGAGACAAACTGTTTCATGCTAAAACGCAAAACCCTAGTAAAATTTATTTATTCTTTAGAGGCAAATTTGTTAGATTAAAATTATAAGTATAGGGTACCTTCCTTTTAAGAACACATGTATTCTTACCACCAAGCCACTCAAATCCTTTTATGTCAATTGAATAAAGAAGTTTTCTAAAAGGATATGAATTAAATAATGGTAAATAACTGAGCTTGACTAATAATAAATTTGTGAAATAACGAATAGGTTTCCTTTTCATTATATTAGTAACTTTTGATTTATTTTTTACGTTCGTTTGAGAATATACACAATATTCTAATGCATCCCAAAGTTGCCATAATTTTTTTGATAAAACTTCCGATTCTGTTTTCATTACATACCAGCACTGATAATCTTTTCTTTTAATAACATTTATACTATCTGATGGGATTATTGATGTATTTATTGTATCTGAGTTATAATCGATAAATATTGGAGTTGCCATATATTTTTTAGCTAATTGTTGTGCTTCATTCAATTTTTCAGTTTTTGTAAAAGCTATAATATCAACATCATTCTTATTTAATTCATTCTTTCTCTTGTAGAATATACCTTCAGGTTGTAATAACTCAGTTGTTCTGGAATCAAGTGGATAAAGCGATACTTTCTTTTTTCTTGTTGAACCCAATTTATATGGATGTCTAATTATATTTTTGTATTTATTAATTCCATCAATTGAAAATAATGCATCAGTTGTAATAATGTGATTTATGAATTCTTTTAAAAAATTATATCGTATAAGAAAAGTAATTTCTTTATTTTTTTCTAAACCTGCATAAGAGATTATTTTTTCTGGATTAATCTCAAGTAATCTTCTCAGTTCATAAAGATAATCTTCATAATATTCATTAGATGTATTTATAAATCCAATAAATTCAGGTTTTCTTTTGTATTCTTGTAATATTAAGTTTATTGATTTTATTTTAAATCGTTCTTTATGAATTTTGATTCTATAATCCGGTGCAACTTTTTCATCGAAATAATCATTGGCAATATTAAAAAAATGAATTTCAAAATAATGTTCAATTTGTGCTTTCATATCATCAAGAAAACCATCTAAAAATTTTATATCCGCATCGGTTACAAAAAGTACTATTCTTACTGGTAGATTATTCCTATTTGTTAATAAGATTTTTTTCTTTTTTGCATGTAGCTCTTTTATTCTTTCTTTCTTGATATCAGTATAAGATTTTGATAATTCTGCAGATATTTGTTGACCAATCTCATTAATAAATATATCGTTATCTTTTTTATTTTCTTTACGTTCTTTATTACCTTTTATGTTAAATATTTGACTTTTTTGGTTTTTCTTAAAAACAACTTTTTTATTATCTATGTATTTAGCAAAAGCGCTAGAACAACTTCTGTTGAAAGGAAACTTATAAACTTCAACTGCTTCACAAATCGGATTTATTGTTCCCTTTGTATCGCAAAGTGATTTTCCTTGTACGGGAATTGAAGGTAAGCCAGCTAGATCAAAGATAGTTGGAAGTATATCAATGGTCGAACATCTTGTATTGATAAGTTTTGGTTCTATGTCCTTACTGATAAATGAACATAACGTTTTAAGATTTCCCGGTCTCATTGATGTTCCTTTTGTCGTTTCTTCTTTCATAAAATCAATATCAACGACAGCACCATGATCTGTCCCTATGACTAGTAATTCATCACCTGTTATTTCTAAAGCATTTAAAATTGATCTTAATTCTTTATTCATATATGGTAAAGCTCTTCTATATCCCTCTGAAGTGTCAACTCGTCCATTTCTCCCTAAGCTATAAAACATATCATGTTGAACAAACATATGTAAAAATAGAAACTTTGGTGATGCTGTATTTTTAAAACATTCAAGTATCTCTCTTCTTCTTGGAGTATCATATGTTCTCCCAAAGGTTTTATTTATTTCATGATATGGAGCTAATTCATAAATATCGATACCTGATGAGGGAAAATGTCTAAATCTTCTATCAGAATAGTGAAATGTAGCATAGCCAAGCCCCTTAAGATAATCTCCAACAAATAAAATATCAGGTTTCTCCATACTAAAGTTGTAATCTATCCCATTCATTCCATTAACTGATCCGTATAATCCCGTTCCAAGTGAATATAATGATCCAAGAGTAAATTTTTCAGCTGTGATAGCATTCGTATATAATCTTCCTTTTAAAAGCATATCTTCTAATAAACTTCTTTTATTACTGGTTAAATTAAGAAAATCAATAAGTAATGTATCAATTAAAATCCAAATTATGTCTTTCTGCTTTTTCATTGTATTATTCCCTCAGTATAATCATACAACATGAGAAATGATATAATTACAAAGATTCCTTTTTATCTCATTAAGGATAGTAAATCCTTAATAGGTAAACAATCAGAATCTGCTTCTAACGCTCTTTCATTTTCTAATATTTTTTTTGTAACAGATTGCATTGCGCGATAGCTACTTCTAATTAGATGATTTGCATAAATAACAATTTTAATCCCGATATCAATCAATTCTTTTTCAGTTATACTGTTATATGTTGTTGGTACTGCAACCAATGGTATTTTTTTATCTAATGTATTATATTGTTCACAAAATGCAATGATTTTCATAGGATTTTTCTCCTTACTATGGATCATAATCGCATCTGCACCATAATCGATATAGATTTTTGCCCTATTAATTGCATCTTGAATTGTTTTTCCAGCAATTAATGATTCAATTCGCGCGATGATCATAAAATCCTGGGTAACTCTTGCATGAAGTCCTGCTTGTATCTTTTCTCCAAATTTAATAGGATCTTCTTGAATATGACTGGCATTTTCTAATAAAGAATTTCTTTTTGGAAAAGTTTTATCTTCAATGATAATTGCTGAAACTCCCAATCGTTCAAGTGTTTTTACTAAGTATACAAAATGTTCTTTCAGTCCACCAGTATCACCATCGACAATAATGGGTTTATTAGTAACTTCAAGTATCTCATTGATAGTTTGAATCCTAGAAGTAAAATCGACCAATTCAATATCTGGTTTTCCTTTTGAAGCTGAATCTGTTAAACTACTCTCCCAAATGGCATCAAATTCTCTTAATTCTTGCCCTTTTTTTGTTTTCATCTGTTCGGCAATAATAGCTGATAAACCATTATGAGCTTCAATAACTCGAATCAATGGCTTAAGTTCCATTAATCGTTTTAGTTTTTTCCTTCTTTCATCTGGGGTTATACCACATTTATTTTTATCCTCAATTAGCTCTGTTGAAGAGATACCTTTAGTATAAGCCGGCTCTATTAATTTACCATTCCATTCCTTAAGTGTTTCAATAACACGTTTCCTGACTTCTGATTGTACGCCTTTTTTCCAATCATCCCCGTGGACAACATAATCTGGTTTATATTTTTTTAAATTAGTAACATAATCTAAAGTATTCTGTGGAACAACATTTGATACGCCTTCAATATTGCGAACTACAGTTTCTCGTTGCTTATAAGATGTAATTGGAACTCTTTTATATGAGGATATTGCTTCATCTGTTAAAAGCCCAATTATTACATCTCCATACTTTTTTGCAGTGTTTATTAAATTAATATGGCCTATATGAAGATAATCAGCAGCCATTCCAACATAAACTTTTTTTACATTGTGTTTTTCAGTAATTTTATCAACTCCGATTCTGTGATATCAGATATTGCATCATGAATTTTGGAATAACTCATAGCCCCCATAGCTATTGTTTTAAAAAATTTTTCATTTTTATCAATTTGATTAATTGAAATATTCAATGATGGAAGTTCTAAGTCACATTTTTGCCACTGATAACTTGGTTGAATAGCGCATCCAACAGCTATTCCATGTTCAATATTATATGTTGCTGTTAATGGATATGATATTGCATGAGTCATGTTTGTTCCAGTTATTTCGATTGCTTCTCCTGCAATATTGCCTGCATTAATAATATCATAGGTATTTTGAAAGTTTTTTTTAATAGAAGCAATTAATAATTTATGAGCTTTTATTGATAAATATTTAGATTTTGTATTTCTTTTTTTACTCCAATAACTATCTAATGCATGTCCTAATGCATCATAACATGTTTTTTTTATAACTGTTTTTGGTATATCCTGTAAAAAATCAGTTCTCATTATTAATTTTGGTTTTTTAGTGGGAACATCCATTTTCTTTTTTCTAATCATATCCCAAAAAACTGCATGTGATGTTAAAGCAGCTCCAGCTGCAGTAGTAGGAATAGCTATAGCAGCATTATCGCCTGCAAGTATTTTTGCATAATCAATAACTTTTCCACCACCAATGCCAATAACAATTTCATATTCTAACTGGGGTTCAGGAACATTAATGGTATTAACATCCACTAATTTATTTTTCGTATATTCTTCTGCAATTAATTGAGCATATTTTTTTGTTGAATTACTATGAATTATTAATGGCGTGATAAAATCTCCTCATTATTTCTTTGTGTGATAATTTTATACGGCTCGAATATCCCTTTTCAGGATCTATTTTGAACACTTCACATTTGGCAATTTTTGTAAAATCAACTGCATCACTACAGGTAGGTTGACAGCCTGTTGAACTATAACAATTATTATCTAATATTATTATTCTTAAATTTTTTAGTTTCAATTTATTTGCTAATACTAATGTTCCAAGACTCATTAATACGTCTCCATCTCCAGCAATGACAATGACATTTCGTTTGGTATTTAAAGCAAGACCAATACCTATTCCAAGAGCTGCTCCCATTGACCCCATCACATAAAAATTTTCAGGTCGATCTTTAACAGCATATACTTCTCTGCTCGCCATGCCAGTTGAACAAATAACCAACTCATCATGAACATCGTTCATTATCTTTTTTATAACGTTAATCCTTTTCATCTTGGATAGTCATCTCCACATTAGAATATTGAAGAAGTTTCAATAAATCATTTGTAATTGATTTCATAAATTTGTGGTGATACGGTTTACATCTTATACTTAACATCATCTTTGGCAGGGGAATCTCATAAGGCTTGTAAAGACTAGTAACAATATCAACTATATTTCCTAGCCCACTATTTTGCATATATACAATTGGTTCCTTTCCAGCAAACCATGCTCCTGCAGCAATAGCCATTGCTTCCCCTTCATCTGTACATGGTATCTCAGCATCTTCTATAAATTTTTTTAATTTGCTACATGGCACTCCCAATTTAATTACAACCATCCTTTTTTCTCACTCCAATAATGTTATTATATAAGAATGATATTCTTTTTAATCCTATAAATCAACTATTTATCATACATATAAAATTTTCTTAAAATATTTTTGCATGTTTGAGTAAAATCATTTTTAAAAAATCCAATTGTAAATTTTGTAATTTTTAAAAATTTTTTAATTTAGAGTTATTTATTTATATCAATAAAGAATTACGGGAATCTAGTTTCAGGATGTTATTCTGATTGGAGGATTTTTTACTGAGGAATAAGATATGAAGATGAAAGCAGCAGTATTATATGAAATAAATAAACCACTCGTTATTGAGGAATTAGAAGTGCCAAAATTGGGGTTGGGCCAAGTTCTTGTAAAATTAAAAGCAAGCGGAGTATGCCACACTCAAATTGATAATATAAAAGGTAATTATGGTGAAGATCCTTATTTACCTCATCTACTGGGTCATGAAGGAGCAGGAATTGTTAAAAAGGTTGGACCTGGGATAACCAAGGTATCTAAAGGAGATCATGTAATTCTTTCATGGATCCAGGGAAATGGTATTAATGGTTCACCACCAAAATATAAAAAAGGAAATAAAATAATAAATGCCGGATTTGTAACAACTTTTAATGAATATTGTGTAGCTTCTGAAACTAGGGTAACCTCGATTAGAAAGGACATTTCTTTTGACATAGCATCTCTTTTTGGTTGTGCAGTATCAACAGGTTTAGGTGCAGCGATTAATGAATCTAAAATAGAACCTGGAAAAACTGTTGCAGTTTTTGGAGTTGGTGGTGTTGGAATAAATATTATTCAAGGTGCTGTATTGACAAATGCATTAAAAATAATCGCAGTTGATATTAACGAAAGAAAATTAAAATTTGCCAAAAAATTTGGTGCAACACATGTAATAAATGCAAAAAGAGAGAAAGATCCAGTTAAAAAAATTAAAGAGATAACTAATGGTGAAGGAGTTGATTATGCATTTGATTCTGCAGGTGGAACACAATGTGCTGAACAAGCATATCAAGCAGCAAATAATTCAGGTCTAATAAATTTAGTAGGCAATCCAATAAATGCAAAAAAGATATGTATCGATGCTCTTCAAACACATTATGGGAAAAAATTGATAGGGGGTCACGGTGGACATACAGTTCCATTTAATGATTTTTCTAGATATATAGAATTATATTTGGCTAAAAAAATTAAACTTGATGAATTACTTGGAGAAAGATATTCGCTATATGAAATAAACAAAGCGATTAGTGCATTAGAAAAAGGAGATGTAGTAAGACCAATAATTGAATTTTGAGTATGATTGCAAATATTCATAATAGATCTCAAGAAAAGATGGAATTATATAAGAGGAAATGATGTAGAAGGTATAATAATATAAATTAAAAAATAATTTATTCGAATTTAATAAAAAATGGGTGGAATTGATGGAAGGCATAGTAAAATTAAAACAAAATAAAAAAAATGATATTATAAAAGATAAAAACCATTTGGAAAATATTGCAAAAAATGTTAGAAAAGATATAATTAAGATGCTAGAAAATGGAGGTCATTTTGGAGGTACATTATCTTGTGTAGAGATTTTAACTTCAATTTATTTTAATAGGCTTAAAAAAGAAGATAAATTAATCTTAAGTAAAGCTCACGCAAGTGCAGCGTTATACTCTATCTTATCAAAAAAAGGAATTATCGACAAGAAATTATTATTAACTTATGGTAAAAAAGGAAGTTGCTTAGGTATTCATGCAGAATTTAATTTAGTTCCAGGAGTAGAGTTCTCATGTGGATCTTTAGGGCATGGATTATCATTTGCAACCGGTATGGCCTTGGCAAAAAAACTCCGGAAAGAAGATGGAATTATTTATGTTATTATTGGTGATGGTGAATCACAGGAAGGAAGTGTTTGGGAAGCTGCAATGTTTGCATCACATCATAAACTAGATAATTTAGTAACAATTATCGACTATAATAAGATTCAATCGATGGGGCGAATTGAAGATATTATTAATCTAGAGCCTTTTGGTGATAAATGGAAAGCATTTGGTTGGAATGTTATAGATGTAGATGGTCATGATTTTGGTGATTTATTAAATAAATTTTATGATGTGTCTACTGAAGATAACAAACCAACCGTGATTATTGCCCATACTTTCAAAGGAAGGGGTCTTAGCTTTTTAGAAAATCAATCAAATTGTCATTATTATCGGTTAAATGAAGAGGAATGTAAACTTGTGGCGGAGGAATTATCATGAGAAATGCTTTTATAGATACATTGTACAAATTAGCTGAAAAAGACCATAGGATACTTGCTTTAATCGGTGATGCAGGTGCAGGTGTTTTTGATAAATTTGCAGAAAGTTATCCAGAACAATTATTTAATATGGGGATTGCTGAGGCAAATATGATTACTGTTGCTGCAGGGCTTTCAAAAAATGATTTTATACCTTTTGCTTACGCTATTGCCCCTCATATTACATTAAGACCATATGAGCAAATTAGAAATGATGTTTGTTTAAATGAATCTAATGTGAAAATTGTCTCTGTTGGTGCAGGACTTCATTACAGTAATCAGGGGCCAACCCATCATTCAATTGAAGATTTCGCAGTTCTCAAGGTCCTTCCTAATATGGTAATTTTTTCTCCATCTTCACCCATGGAAGCTAAAGAAATGACTATTGAAGCAGCAAAAATGAAAAAACCTGTGTATATTAGAATAGGTCGGGCAACTGATACAAAATTGAATTATAAATTTAAAACGGGAAAAGGAGTACAGTTAAAGGAAGGAGATGATGCTACAATAATTGCAACAGGTGCAACAGTTTATGATGCCTATCAGGCAGCACTTGAATTAGAAAATAATAAAATATCAACAAGAGTGATAAATATTCACACAATTAAACCAATTGATAAAGAAATTTTGATAAAAGCAGCACAAGAAACTAAGGTAATTTTAACCGTAGAAGAGCATCAATTGGAGGGAGGATTAAGAGATAGTGTTGCCAGTATTTTGCTTGAATCTGAATTGTCCTCTGTAATAAAATTTAAAGGAATTGGAATTAATGATGTGTTTTGTTCATATTATGGTACATATGATGATATTAAAGAAAATTATGGTTTAACAAAAAATAATATTGTGCGCCAGGTATCAACCATGTATAAGGTGAAATGATGGAAAATTCATATAAAAATTTATTTTCATTAGATGGAAAAGTTGCTGTTGTAACTGGAGGAGCAGGGTACTTAGGTTCCTCAATTTCAAAAGGCCTTGCAACTTTTGGTGCGAAAGTTTTTGTTGTTGGAAGAACAGAAAAAAAATTAAAAGAATTTGTTGAAAACAATAATCAAATGTTAGAACAAAAAATGGAATATTATGTATGTGATATTACCAATGAAGAAGACTTTGAAAATATAATTAATAAAATTACAAAATATAACAAATCAATTGATATTTTAGTTAATAATGCATATGGAAAACAAAATGAAAAATTTGAAGAATTAACTAAGGAGTTATGGAATAAAGCACTAGAAAATACACTAACTCATTATTTCACTTGTATAAAGACAATAAGCCCAATCATGCTAAAACAAAATAAAGGATCGATAATCAACATAGCTTCGTTGTATGCTTTTTTAGGAACTGATCAAAGAATTTTTAAACCATTAGGAAGAAAATCTCCTATTCATTACTCAGTATCAAAAGGAGGAATCCTTCAAATGACAAGGTATCTAGCAATGTTATGGGCTGAAAAAAATATTAGAGTTAATTCAATAAGTCCTGGTCATTTCCCTCCAAAAAGAGGTCCTGAAAAACCGGATTATATGAAAGAATTGAACTACAGAATTCCATTAGGAAGAATTGGTAAGCCTGAGGATCTTGCAGGATCAGTTGTATTACTTTCCTCAGATGCATCTTCTTATATGACTGGTCAAAATATAGTTGTTGATGGGGGATGGAGTGTCTGGTGAAAAGTCTATCGAATAATGGGGTACAATAAATGAAAATTACAATCATGGTTGATATGCCTGATAGTTTTTTTCATAAATATATTCGCCTCATAATAAATGAATTAAAACATCAAAATCATGTAGTCAGATTCTGTACAAATGTTGATGATCTTTCTACTGGTGATGTATTATTTTTATTAGGATGTCGAACAATATTATCGGATGAACAATTATCACAACATAAACATTCTCTTGTAATTCACCCAAGTAAATTGCCTGAAGGTAAAGGAAGCGCTGCATTAATTTGGAAAATTCTAGAAGGTGAAAATACTTTATTTATTTCTCTTTTTGAAGCGACAAATAAAATAGATGGTGGAGATATTATTTTTCAGGATAAAATTACATTAAAGGGTTATGAACTTTCAGATGAAATACGGTATAAACAAGCTTTAAAATCTTTTGAATTGATATTTAAATTTCTTGATACATATCCAAATATTAAACCAGTCAAACAAAAAGGAAGATCATCATATTATCCTAAGAGGACTCCAAAAGATAGTGAATTAGATATTAATAAATCAATTCGTGAGCAATTTAATCTTTTACGGGTAGTGGATAATGAACGTTATCCAGCTTTTTTTCATTATGGTAATCATAGATATATACTAAAAATATATAAAAAGAATTGAGGTAAATTATTATGAGATACTAATGAATAATATTAATTATTACTTAACTAAAATATATGGGTATTATAAGATAATAAAAATATTAGTTGATGGATAGGGTGAGAAATCTATGAATCAGAGAGTTGAGGAATATCCTGTTGGAACGATATTTGATGAAAAAGAAATTACAGCTATAAAACAAGTGCTTGAATCAGGAGAAACACTGACTAGAGGTCCTGAGGTAGAATTATTTGAAAAAGAATTTGCATCGTATTGTAATGCAAAACATGCAATATCTACATCATCCTGCGGAGGGGCTCTTAATATAGCATCAAAGGTTTTAAACCTTAAAAAAAATGATGAAGTAATTTGTCAGGCAAATGTTTTTTGGGTTACGATAGTAAATCTATTAGAGCGGAATGTAACAATTAAATGTGCAGATATTGAAAAAAACACTCTAAATATTGATCCAAATAAAATTGAACCACTTATTACTGATAAAACAAAGGCTATTTATGTTCTTCATCATGGTGGAAACCCAGTTAATTTAGATCCAATTAGAGAAATTGCTGAATCAAATAATCTTGCTATCGTTGAAGATGCTGCGCATGCAGTAGGTGCTGAATATAAAGGAAATAAAATTGGTCACAAAAGCGACATTGCTTGTTTTTCTTTTTCATCGTTAAAAAATATGTCTACCTTAGGGGAAGGAGGTATGTTTGTTACTAATGATGAGGATTTTGCAGAAAAAGCTTGGGGGCTTCGAACGAACTATCCATATGGAAATAGACAAAAAAGACATGCAACAAATATTGGTTCATATCATAAACCAAAATCACCTGCGTTTATGCATGCTGGAGATGCCTGGGATTATGAGTGGTTGAGAGTTGACGAAATTGGATCTACTTATCGAATGTCGTCGGCTCAGGCAGCTGTAGGAAGAGTACAATTAAAAAAATTGGATAAACATAATAACATACGAAAAGGAATTGCAGATACCTTTAATAAAACGATTTCAGAAATTGATGAGTTTTCAATGTTAAATGTATTACCAAAATGTAAACATGCATGGCACCTTTTCACCTTTTTTTTAAAAGATAATATGAATTTAAATAGAGATTATATTATTAAACGATTGGATACGGATTATAATATTCATTCTCCTATACGATTTTGGCCAATTCACCTTGGTGGTATCATGCGAATGAATGGACATGATATTGGTGAATGTCCAGCATGTGAAGATGTATGGTTTAATCAGCAGTTAAGTTTACCAATATCTCCTCAAATGAAGGATTGGGAAATTCAGAGAATTAACACTTCGTTAAAAGAAATAATAAAATTATCAAAACCGAAATTAATTAATTGAAAAAAATTAAAAAAAAGAAATTGATATATGAAAGGAGAACATTCAGGTATACATGAATATTTCTTATTAAGAGTAATATTCTGTAAATTTGCATTAATAAAAAAACAATAAACTCTGATCTTAATTTGGGTGAGGAAATAAGAGTAATTCACAATATTAAAAATAAATTATTTATGGGGTGGATATGCAACAATTTAAAACGATTGTCACTGGGGGCGCAGGTTTCATAGGAAGCCATTTAGTTGATAGATTATTAACTGATGGTCATGAAGTAACGGTTATAGATAATCTTAGTTCAGGAAATAAAAAAAATATTGAACATAATGAAGACAATAAAAATTTTAATTTTCTTCATGCAGATATTATAAATAAAGAAGAAATATCTGAATTTTTTTCCAAAATAGATTGGGTTTTTCATCTTGCTGCGCTTGCAGATATCGTTCCGTCAATTCAGCATCCGGATGATTATTTTAATTCAAATGTAAGAGGAACATTTTCAGTTCTTGAATCATCTAGAGAACATCATGTGAAAAGATTTATTTATGCCGCTTCCTCATCATGTTATGGCATCCCAGATGAGTATCCGACGCCAGAAGATGCTGAGATTAGAACAGAATATCCTTATGCATTAACAAAATTCTTAGGAGAAAAAATGGTTATGCATTGGGGAAAAATATACCAGCTTCCTGTTATTTCCTTAAGATTTTTTAATGTATATGGTCCTCGCTCTCGAACATCAGGAACTTATGGTGCTGTTTTTGGTGTGTTTCTTTCACAAAAAATCCATAAGAAACCATTTACTGTTGTTGGCGATGGAACTCAAACAAGAGATTTTACCTTTGTTACTGATGTGGTAGATGCATGTATTAAAGCAGCAGATTCAGAAGTGATTAATGAAATCTTAAATGTTGGGAGTAACAACACCTACAGCGTTAATTATCTAACTGAACTTTTGAGTGGAGATATTGTTCATATACCAAAAAGGCCGGGTGAACCTAATTGCACGTTTGCAGATATAAATAAGATTAAAACTTTACTAAATTGGGAACCAAATGTTTCATTTGAAGAAGGAGTTAGTAAGATGCTTGAATCACTTGAAGATTGGCAAGAGGCTCCACTTTGGACTCCGGGGACAATAGAAGTTGCAACAAAAGATTGGTTTAAATTTCTTTCAAAGTGAGTATTTATGGTTGATAAAAAAATAGTTGAACTTGATGAACTGGTAAAAGTTTGTAAAGATAAAAAAAAACAAGGTGAAAAAATTGTTTTATCTCATGGATGTTTCGATCTTCTCCACCCAGGCCATATCCGGCATTTGAAAGCTGCCAAAAAATTTGGTGATACTCTTGTCGTAATGATAACGCCTGATAAGTATGTGAAAAAAGGACCGAATCGACCTGTTTTTAATGAACATTTACGTGCCGAATCAGTTGCATCATTAGTAAATGTTGATCTCGTTTCTCTTAGTAAATGGGATGTTGCAGTAAAAGCAATTGAACTTATTGAACCTGATTTTTATGTCCGGGGTAGGGATTACTTGGACAGTATTGAGGGTTTTACTTCAACGATAATGATGGAGGAAAACGCAATAAAAAAAATAAATGGAGAAATGAAATATACTAATGAGATAACCTTTTCTTCATCAAGTATCATTAATGAACAATTTGATGTCTTATCTAAAGAAGCAAAAACCTATATCAATACATTTAAAAATAATTTCGAATCAAAAGAAATAATACAAACATTGAAAAATCTTGATGATTTAAAGGTTCTTGTTATTGGGGATGTCATCCTTGATGAATATATTTTTTGTAAAGCAATGGGTAAACCAGAGAAAGCAGCGGTTGTATCAACAAAATTTCTCTATGATGAACTTTATACAGGTGGATCTCTAGCTATTGCAAATCATATAGCTGGTTTTGTTAAAAAAGTAGACTTGGTCTCATGTCTTGGAAAAGATGACAAGGAATCATTTATTAAAGAGACAATTCGTGATAATATAAAAACTACATTTTTCAATAGAAAACATGCACCAACGATTAGAAAAACCAGATATATTGAAAAATCCGAGAAATCAAAATTATTTGAAATATCTCATATGAATGATGATTATTTGGAAAAAGATTTAGAAAAATCATTTATTAAACATTTAGAGACGACCATTGCTGATTATGACGTAGTCCTTATTGCCGATTTTGGCCATGGGCTCATAACCCCTAAAATCCAAGAGATTATTATTAACCATGCAAAATTTGTTGCGGTTAACGCACAAACAAATAGTTCAAACTTTGGTTTCAACTTAATTACAAAATATAAAAATATTGATTACATTTCGATTGACGAACGAGAACTTCGTCTCCCTTATCGGGAGAAATTTGGAGATATTGAACCCTTATTAACAAAAGTATCAAAAGATACCAATTGTAAACGAATTAATATAACTCTTGGAAAATCAGGAAGTATCTATTATGAACATGGTAAAACATATTATGTTCCTATTTTTTCAACTAATGTTGTAGATTCAGTTGGTGCTGGTGATGCAGTCCTTGCTATCACATCACTTCTGAGTTATAAAAATGTAAATCCAAAGTTGATTCCCTTTGTTGGAAATGTTGTTGGATCTCTTGCAGTAAAAACAATGGGAAATAAAGAACCGATTAATCCAATTGATCTTTTCACATTTATTAAATATATTATGAAATAATGGGGGAGAAATGGTGAGTCATGTAAAGGAATACATAAAAAATCTTCAGAAATCACTATCTATTGTTAGTGAAGCTGAAATCATGTCTGTTATCCAAGTTCTAGAAAATGCACGAGAAAATAAACAAATGATTTTTATTATGGGAAATGGTGGAAGTGCATCAAATGCCTCACATTTTGTTAATGGATTATCACAAGGTGCAACGGTTAAACATAAAATACGGTTTAAAGCAATTTCTCTAACCGATAACATTCCTAATCTACTTGCATATGGTAATGATAACGGATATGAGAGCGTGTTTGTAGAGCAATTATTAAATTTATTATCAGATGAAGATGTTGTTATTGGTATTAGTGGAAGTGGTAATTCATCTAATGTTATAAAAGCAATTGAATATGCAAATAGTCATAATGCGATAACCATTGGTCTTACAGGATTTGATGGAGGGGTATTGAAAAAAATTGTTCAATATAGCATACATGTTCCGTGTACTTCTATGGAAATTGTAGAAGATATTCATCTATCAATATCACATCTTATCGCATCTTATTTCAGGAGTAATTCATAAGTATATATGTAAGGATGGAAAAACCTATGGAAAAACAAAAAGTTAAAAAGATTTTAATAACAGGGGGGGCAGGTTATGTAGGAAGTGCCCTTGTACCCCGACTAATAGAGCAAGGATATCATGTTATTGTATATGATTTATATCTTTATGGACCCGTTTTTAAAAATATTTCAGATTCACCATTATTGACAGAAATTAAAGCCGATATACGAGATAAAGATGCATTTATCAATGCTACAAAAAATGTTGATGCAATTATCCATCTTGCCTGCATCTCAAATGATCCAAGTTATATGCTCAATCCAGATCTTGGAAAAAGCATAAATTATGATGCATTTTTTAATTTAACTGAGGCGGCAAGAATCAATGATATAAAACGATTTATTTATGCAAGTACCTCAAGTGTTTATGGGGTGAAAAAAGAAAAAAACGTGAAAGAAACCACTACTTGTGAACCATTAACTGATTATTCAAAATATAAATTAGAATGCGAAAAAATACTCCTCGATTTTGGAAAGGATCAAGATATTGAACATGTTATACTACGTCCTGCAACTGTTTGTGGATATGCTACTAGACTTCGCCTTGATCTAGTTGTAAACATTTTGACGATAAATGCGCTCATTAATAAAAAAATAAAAATATTTGGAGGGGTGCAACTAAGACCAAATATTAACATAAATGATATTGTGCGTGTCTATGAATTGATGCTACAAGCTCCTGTAGACAAGATCAATGGTGAAATATTTAACGCAGGATATCAGAATCATTCCGTTGAAGAACTTGCAAAAACCATTAAAAATGTCATTAATGATTCCGATATAACATTTGATTATATACCAACAGATGATATAAGATCATATCATATCAATTCAGATAAAATACAAAATGTTTTAGGATTTAAACCAAATTTTACTATTGAAGATGCTGTGAAATCAATAAAAGATGCTTATGACAACCATTTGATACAAGATGGTCTTAATAATCCAATTTATTATAATATAAAAATGATGCAAAAGATTCATTTGGAGTATAATATCGTATAATTTTTTCATTAACAACATTGAAATAGGTTTCTCTTTATAACAAATATAATGTTGGATATTGAGAATGAATCAGAATTTCAATCAGATAAAATCATTCCCTTTGATCAAGTTGAAAAAAAAATAAATGACCTTAAAAAACAAGATTTAATCGTAGGTCTTTGTCATGGAGGTTTTGATTTATTACATCCAGGGCATATGCGTCATTTTGAATCTGCAAAAAAACTATGTGATGTTTTATTTGTATCAATAACGACAGATACTTTTGTTTCCCAAAGAAAAAATACTGGAAGGCCTGTTTTTCCAGAAAATTTACGTGCATATGCAGTAGCATCCCTTACCACAGTTGATTATGTTTTCATCTGTGATTACAAACAAGCAGCAGAAGTAATACGAAAAATAAAACCCTCGTATTATATAAAAGGACCTGATTATGTCAAAAAAAACACCCCGGGAATTCAAAAGGAAAGAGAGGCTATAGAATCAATAGGGGGTAAAATGCAATATACAAACGATTTAGCATTATCAACAACAAGGATTATCGATTATATTAAAACATGTATCGAAAGGCAAAAAATCTTAGTACTCATCGATAGGGATGGAACACTTATTCAAGAAGCAGATTTTCTTGGAAAACATGAGAACTGGATGGAAGAAGTATCATTTAACAAACCTGTTATTCAATTTCTTTCATACATACAAACAAAAGAAAATACAACAAATATTGTTCTTTCGAATCAAGCAGGTGTTGCAAGAGGATATTATGATTGCAGAAGAGTTGATGATATCAATTCTTATATTGATACATTTCTAACAGATAGTGGAATTACGATCCATAATTGGCAATATTGTCCTGATGTTGATGCAACATATGCAAAACAATCCGAATTTCAATTTAAAAAGAAATATATTAAGGAAAAAACAAAAAGAAAACCAGAATTAGAAATGTTGCATGATGCATTGAATCAATTACACATGAATATTAAAGATTTTCATCATATACTTGTTCTTGGAGATCGTCATGAGGATGAAGGATTAGCAGATAAAATCAAAGCACAATTTATTGATGTACGTGAAAAAAAATATACTGAAATGATAAATGAATATGAATTAAATAGAAAAAAATAATCGTATTTATTGATCAAGAAATTTAACAAGTTTATTAATATTTGATTCAACAAAAAATTTTTTACGATTTTTTTCAACAGAGGAAATTAATTTCCTATAATCATGTTTTTTGATATACGAAAAAATATGTTCTTCATCACGAATAGGTATGATGATTCCAAAGTTATTTTCTTTTATAATATTGGCCATCAACTCATGTTTATCATCAATAATAATAGGTAAACCTGCAGATAAATAATCATAGATTCGAACACCAGATGCCATTTTAGATTGCAGAAACTCTTCCTTGAATGAATAGGAATAAGAAAGACCAAAATCATAAGTGGATATCTCTTTTATAAACTTTTTATGATCAGATACATAAGAATGAAATACTAAATTTTCATACGATTGTATATTTGTTTTTATTTCCTCTAATGAATGAGAATAAATATGAAGCGTAATGTTCTTATTTTTTAATATGTTATTAAATGCAGCTAAACTATCATCTTTTTTTGTAATACCGCCAACGAAAACAATATTGATATTGTTCATATCAAGCTTAACATTTTTTTTACTAATAGAATGTTTCTTTTCAATTAAAAAATTAAAAGGAAAATGGGGTTTATTATAAACATGATATATACCTTCTAAATATTTTAACTCATTATCACTACCTTTTGTAATAATTTTATCTGCATGTTCATAACAAATCCTATCAAAAAAATAAAAAATCTTGTTCTTATGTTGATATTTGAATTCTTTTGGAACAGCATAGGAAATAATATCATAGGGAAAAAACACTCTATTTATTTGAGGAAAAAACCATTTTAAAAGTAAAATACATAATCCATTTGGAATCGGATTATCTGTGTAAGCAATGAAGGTATCAATCTTTTGTTTTTTGCATATAATTAAACAAATAAAAATCCATAGCATAATATTATGAATATATGATCTCTTGTTCACAAAAACATGATCTCTAAGCAAATCCTTAATTTTTAAAAACTGACTTTTTTTTGAATATGCGATAAAAAAAATATTATGGGTATCCATCAAATTTTCAATCATTATCCTTGAAACTGGATTTGGATTACCACAAATTAATAAATTTTTTTTCTTATTCATAATAAACACATAATGAATTGGATGTATATTCTGACTCAAATTGGAAATATTATTATAAGATTCTGTAATAGTAAAGCCTTTTTTTAATTTTTTATATCTAATATTTTTTTGACTTTTTTTAATAATTCTTAACCAAGAAATATCATAAGATTATATGATACTTTTCTTAATTTCATTTAAAATAAATTAAATATTATTAAATACTAAAAACTATACTCTATTATAGTTTGTTTTTTTATATTGAAAATTAAGCTAATATAACATTTTATTATCCATTCATAAGTTATTTAATAATAAATCGAATCCAAAGTTAACTCTTAATATATGCCAATCTCGTATCCAAGAATCTTGTTGAAAATATTTTGGTATCTTGGATTATTTCTTGATACCTAAACTACTTATTATACCTGAATTATATCATCATTAAAAAATGAACTGAATACAATATGGAATGAAAATGAAATTTATAAGAAATATTATTTGAATAAAGGATTATTGTTTGGTTTTGATTTGGCTAATGGATAAGTAGTTAAATCATTATTTCAATGGAAAAATGAAAAAAGTGTAATTGTCCTTAAAAATTTATATTAAGAAACCAATGAAATTCATTCCTAATTTATAGGTTGATTATTGGAGTGCGCCCCTGAATTTGGACAAGTAGTTAAGCTACTAAGCCAATTGGAGGACGCACATGAAAAGGAAAAGACGGAAATTCTCAAAGGAATTCAAATTAAATTTGATAAGGGAGTTAGAGAACGGAAAGAAAGCTGCTGAGATCTGTCGTGAAAATAATATTCATCAAACTCTTTTGTACAGATGGAAAAAGAATACCATGAGAATCCTGAATTTGCATTTAAGGGGCAGGGAAAAATTTGTAAGGAGAATGTGAGAACTGAGGAGTTTGAGCGGCTTGTTGGAAAGCTCTATGCTGAGAATGCTTTTTTAAAAAAAGTATTGAGTTCCTTGGAGAAAAGAATGCAGGAACAACAGGAGAAACACAATCGGAGTTGATGTAGATGTATATTCATGAAAATCAACATAATGTATCTCTTCATCATGCATGCAAATGTTTAGGTGTTAATCGAAGTGGTTATTATAATTGGTTTGAACAAATGACATCTCCTGATACCGTTGATTCTTTTGAGATGGAATTGAAGAATGAGATACAACGGATTGTTCTTGAGTTCATGGGATATGGATATCGGCGTGTTACCCGTGAGTTACATCGTCGTGGATACCATGTGAATTCAAAACGGGTTCGTCGGCTTATGGCAGAGGATAATCTTTTATGTTTTAGGAAGAAAAAGTTTGTTCCTATGACAACTGATTCTGATCATAAGTTCCGTGTGTATCCTAACCTGACACGTTCGATGAAGGTTACTGGTTTGAATCAACTATGGGTAGCGGATATTACATACGTTCATCTTTTACAGGATTTTATTTCTCTCTCTGTTATCATTGATGTATTTAGCAGGAAATGTATTGGTTGAGATCTTGATAGAACGATTGATACACAGTTAACATTAAATGCGTTAAAGAAAGCAATTCATGATAGATTATCAATGTCTCATAATGGACTTGTTCATCATTCTGATCAAGGAGTGCAGTATGCATCATATGCATATATCAATTATCTGAAAAATCATGATATTCGTATAAGCATGAGTCGGAAGGGGAATCCTTATGATAATGCGTTTGCTGAAAGTTTCATTAAAACACTGAAGTATGAAGAAGCATATCTAAAAGAATACCGAACATTTCATAAGGCTTATAGAAATATTGAACAATTTATAGATGAGGTATATAATGAAAAAAGACTTCATTCATCCATTGGGTATTTGCCGCCCAATGAATTTGAAATGGAGGTAAATAATTAATAAAGTAGCTTAACTTATTGTCTACAAATAAGGGCGCAGTCCAATTTGTAGACTTATATTAAAGGAATGTCGAGAAATTGTTTTTGAATCTCAGTTTTCCATATTTTATCATTTGAAATTATTCTATAGAAATTTTTAGCACTTTTCCCATCACCAAAGTGTGAAATAGATGTTATTTTTTTATGTTTTGTTTCTTTAATAGCATTTAATATATCACTCATTTTGTTCTTAACATTAATAATGTTCATACTGTCTGATCGATTTTTCTGACGATTACCAATATTTATTGCAGGAATTCTATAGATTTCTGAGGCTCTTACTCCGACACTTGAATTACCAATAATAAAATCAGCGTTTTTTAACAATGTTAAAAAATATTCAAATCTTATGGATGGGAATAGTCTAACATTCTTATATAATTCTAATGGCAATATTTCATCTAAAATAATATCAGATCCAGGGTCATTATTTGGATAAATTATAATATAATTAAGTTTTGAATTTACAATAGCATCTACAACTTTTTTGATATCATGTTTTAGTGTTCCAAGTGATGTTGTAACTGGATGATATATAAAGATTGAATAGTTTTTAAAAGGTATTTCATATCGCTTTTTTGCCAAATTTATTGTTGGCAAATCATTTGAATACATAATATCAATATCAGGAGAACCGATAAGATATACATTGTCTTTTTTTTCTCCCATCTGTAGCAATCTTTCTTTTGCTTTTTCATTTGCCACAAAATGAATATGTGAAAGCTTAGTAATAGCATGTCTAATCAGTTCATCAATAGTTCCACTGATTTCTCCCCCTTCAATATGAGAAACTAGAATGTTATTAAGTGAACCAACAATAGCTCCTGCTAACGCTTCAACCCTGTCGCCATGAATAATGATCATATCAGGTCTAATTTCCTTTATAAAATGACTGAATCCAATTATTGTATTAGCAAGGATAATATCCATTGCTGTGGTATGAGATTGATTCATATAAACAAATATATTTTTATAATTATGTTTTTGAACTTCTCTATAAGTAGATCCATATTTGGATAAGGTATGCATTCCTGTTACAAAAACATAATTATCAAATTTTTCAGAATATTCAATTTTATTAATAAGTGGTTTCAATTTTCCAAAATCAGCACGAGTCCCAGTAAGAAATACGATTTTTTTTTTATTCATTCGCGATCATATCCTTTTTTAATTGCATATCTTTATCGATGTATTTTATGGCTTTTTTACCAAGAATGTTATAATAATACTCTGCCCTAATTTCACCAGTACCAGGCCTTTTAACCCATATATTTTCTTCAGTAAATATTTCTCCTTTTTTAATCTCTTTTATTGAAACAACTGAAGAATTTGAAAAATCAATTGTTGGTTGTTCATCTTTTAGAATTGTTTTTTTCCCACCTAAAGCTTGATGAATTGCTTTGCTTCCATTAATAAGATCTTTTAATTCATATGGATCTATTGAAATCTGAATATCGGGGCCAGGCAAGTTTTTTGAGGAGGTAAAATGTTTTTCTAATATTGTAGCACCTAATGAAATTGCAGCAAAACATGTATAATTTCCTATTGAATGATCACTTAGACCGACGACAGCATCTGAAAAATTCTTTTTAAGTTCATTAATAGCACCTAATCTTACTTTACTGTATGGAGTTGGATACAGGGATGTACAATGTAAAAGAGCATATGGAATTCTATTTTCATGAAAAATTGAAATACTTTTTTTTATACTTATAATATCATTCATACCTGTACTTAAAATAATAGGTTTTCCAAATTTTGCTATATGTTCAATTAGTGGATAATTATTACATTCACCAGAACCGATTTTAAATGCTTTAACATTCATTTTTTCTAATTCATCAGCTGCGGCCCTAGAAAATGGTGTGCTTAAATAGATCATACCTAGTTGTTCAACATATTTTTTTAACAACATTCTTTCTTTAGAGTTTAGACTACATCTTTTTATTATATCATAAATGGATTCGTTTGCATTTGCAGGAAAAGTTTTTTGCGCCTCTTGAGTCATTTCATCTTTGATAATGTGGGTTTGGAATTTTACACATTCAGCTCCTGATTGATATGCATCATAAACCATTTTTTTTGCTAGTTTTACATTTCCCTCATGATTTATACCTATCTCAGCTATGATTAATGGAGGATGCTTTTCACCAATTTTACGTTGATCAATAATTATTTCAGGTATTCTGACACACATATTCACTAATCACCCTTATTATATTATAGATAATTAATTTACTATTTTATTTCATTTTTTCTAATATTTTTTCAGCAATGAAAAAATCAAATTCCGAATCAATATCAATAGATCGTTTATCAGGCATAACATACGCTCTTGTATCTGGTCCATAAATCATTTTTCTTTCCATGATTGTTGCTAACCAAAATACATATACTGCACCATTTGGAAGAAAAATCTGGATATTGGAGTCTTGTCTTCTAAGATTTTTCTTTCTTGGAATAAAATGTTTAATTTTATCATGTTCATCTTTTGTCACAATCCATTCAATTGGGTGGGAAATTTTTTTTATAGATACAACCGTATCACATCGTTCAAAAATGAGCTTGTCTATACAATTATCGATATCTTCCACAGTTCTTAATGGTGATGTAGGTTGTAAGAGAACAATAATATCCGGTTGAAAATGGCTAGAAGTTTTAAGATAGTCAATAGTATGCTGCAATACAGGTAAAGTTGGTGAATCATCCTTGGCTAATTCTTTTGGCCTCTTTATTACATTGATATCATATGTATTTGCATAATTATATATTTCATCATCTTCAGTAGTAACTGCGATTCTATTTATTCTATCACACTGTAGCGCTGTTTCAATCGAATATGCGATTAATGGTTTTCCATTTAATTTTTTAATATTTTTCCTTTGAATTCCTTTACTTCCACCTCTTGCTGGAATAATCGCGAGAATTGTCAAATCATTCATAAAACATAATCTCTTATAAGATTTAAATAAATTTTTTGTATTGAATCTTTCATTGAGGATATAAATTTGATTATTTACTTTTTATTTTTTTTAAGAATATTGGAGATAAGGTGTGGAAGAAATTGTTCAGGATTAGGTTGAAAATAGCAAATTGCTTTCTGTGAAGCTTTTTCCGATATTTTTTTATAATTTTTAAAAATTTTGTCTAATATTAATAAATATTCATTTGTATCATTCACAATAAAAGAACTTTTGTTATCAACGATATCAAAAATATCAGATACTGATCTCTTGCCAACATCAATAAATAGGTTGGGCATAGAAAATGAAAGTGCTTCCAATGCACTTGTTGAATACACCGTTGAATGAACATCAGATACTTTAAAAAGCTCATAAACATCATCGTATTTTCTTGCAATACAAATATTATCCTGATTAATAATTGAGTTATATTCTCTCCAATCACTTGGATGTGGTTTAAAAATAATCCCTATTTGATTATTTGATTTTTGCAATAATGATGACACTCTTTTTACAAATAATAAAACTTCTTCTGCTATATTCCATTGAGACGTTATGAGAATATTTTTCTCATATGCTTTTATATGATTATGAATTGGTTGAGGTATTATAGGTGGTTTTTTTTTCATTTTATTTAGATAAGGATATCCCACCGTTATTACATTTTTTGCTGGAAATGCATGATTTTGTTGTATAAGATTGGTAAAATAATCTCCATAAGTAAATAAATAATCTGGCCTATAATCATAATTTGATGTTTTTTTTTGTTTGATGTATGCTGCATGGTATCTTGTTATTAGGCCATGTTGTAATTCAACTGTTGGTATTTGTTGTTCTTTACAGGCTTGTATTAATGCCATATTAAATCCACTGTGTCCACCAACCAACAATACGATTGATGGGGTGATTTGTTGTAAGAATGTATTGAAAAATTGTTTCATAGTTGGCAGGATTGCTATGTATTTTTCCACATCTGTAATCAATTGATTTACATCTGAAGATGTTTTGGTTGCATAATGAGTTAGTATATTATAAAATAATTCTTTTGATGATTGCGTAGGATTGATATTAGGTGCTATTCTTTGGAATAGTAATTTCCAAAATGCTTTTTGATATATTGATAATTGAATTTTTGTCATATCTTTTGAAAAAAGTGGTTTATCATATATTCTATGTTTTCCATTTGGTCCCGGCCATTCACAGATGAGCATTGGTTTATCAATTGCTTCATTGATTGGATCCATCATAATATCATAATAGTGATTTTCTCTTAGTCTTCGATTTCTACCAGAAGAAAAAGCACAAATGGTATAATGTTTTTTTGGGATGTGAATTGGTTTGATTCCTTCTAAAAGCATATTAAAAATTTTTTTATAAAAAATATCTTTATTTCGTAATTCTGCTTCTAAGATATAAAAATAAAGATATATTCTAAGTGGATTCCAGATTTTAGTTCCATCTTTGAATTCAAGATCATATACTGGATATTTTTCTTCTATTTCTGTTATTGCAGAAAAGCTTTTATAATCAAGGTTAGTGGTTTTTTCTTTTGTTTTTTTTTCTGACATATGATGTCTCTTATTCTGATTCAATAGATGGTTGAATTATTGATGCTCAATGTTTAAAAGTGCGCATCATTTTTTATTTAATATTTTTTGTATTTCTTTTTCGTATGAGTCAACGGTTTTTTTCCAACTAAATTTTTCAGCTTGTTTTCTAGGTCTGTCTTGCCATTTTGTTAATCCTGCCTTTTTTAAGGTGGATGAAAATTTATTAATATCTGTTACATCTGTTAGATAACCTGCTTTTTCGATGGTAAAGCGTCTGTTTTCATCTTGATGTGATACAACAGGAAGATCGCAGGCCATTGCTTCTAATATTGCAAGTGAATGACCTTCACTTCTACTCGCATTGACATAGACATCACAACTACTATAAAGTTTAGGGAGTTCATCAAATGGTACAATTCCTGTATAAATATGTCGGTCTTTTAGATATTTTTTGCATAAGTCAAGGAGCTTTTGTTTTTCTGGACCGTCAGATGTAAATACAAATGAGCCTGTTTTTAGTTTTGAAATTGCACGTATGACAAGCTCCACTCTTTTTTTGCTGGTGAGTGCTGATGTTGATAAATATATTGGATGTTCTAATCTGTCAAGTCCATATTTTTTTAATGGTACTGTTTTTTTATATTTCTCAAGGTCTACTCCATTTGGTATGCATTTGATATTTCCCTTTACTTTATTTTTTAAGTATTGTTTATATTGTGGAGTGAGTACGCTATAGAGATCTGGTTTTAACCATGCTTCGGTTATCATCATCATAGATTCATTTCCATGAAATGTTGATAAAAAGGGGATGTTGTATTTTTTTCTTGTATTATAACAAAAAAGTTCCCCAAAGATTTCTCCGTTATTCCATAAGATATCATATGAATTGTTTTCAAAGCGGTGAGTCAATGAGAGATAATAAGAGTAGTGGGAAAGGCTGGGTTCTATTCCTATGTATTTTTTACATATCGCTTCTATTTGTGTTTTTGTAATAATATTTTTCCAGATTTTTCCAATTCCTTTGTCTATTTTTACACCGGGTATATGCTTAACATATTTTCCTTGTCCCATACCGTAAATATCTACATGGTGATTTCGTTTGAGTAATTCGTTGACAATGTTTGTTGTAAATGTTTCGGCACCTCTGTTTAAATATCCATAATGTGGTGTTATCATGGCTATTTTGATTGCAACCAACTCCTTCGTTGATTAAAACGTTTGTATGAGCCATAGATGCCATGTTTTTTTAAGTGAGTAATTGTTCGTATGGTTTTTACTTTTATTTTATTTGATTTTTTTAATGGATACTTAGACCATTTATTAGCGTATGATAAAAATAAATCATTTTTGGTGATTTTATACAATGCATTGAGTTGTTTGATATGGACTATATGATAAAATAGGGTTGAAGGCATAGAGTCATGAAGTGAGTATCTGGACCAATACCCTAAATCATAATCCTTTAATGTGTTCTCTAATGTTTGTATACATTGGTTGAATAAGTCGTTAGATGTTTTCATATATGTTATTTTGTTTATGTCATACACACCAAATATGGAATAGATAAAACCATTTAGTATATGTAATTTGAGCGGATATTCTTCGATCCAGGTATTGTCCCCATCTTTTATTGTGCATTCTTTTTTCAAACAGGTAAATGCTTTTTTTGCTGTATTTAGAATTTCTTCTTCTTTTTTTTTCTTATATGCGATGCAAAGTGCTGAGATTGCCAGTCCTTGTGCAAGACCTCCAATCCAAGGTGAGGGGAAGTTTTTATAAAAAGGGAATTTGAAATGGTGTTGATAAGCTCCATCTGGTTCAATATATTTTATAAGCCAGTTTATTTGTGCATTAAAAATTTTTGGAGTATGTTCATTCATTATTGCATATGATGCAATGTCTGTAACATGATACTGAAAATTTTTTGTATAAGGGATTTTTGCTTTAGGGACACCGTTTTTATCAAATTGTACTGGATGATTTTTTGAAATGGTCGATTGCAAGGTATCGACATGATAAGAAGACATAATCAAATTTCCTTTTTATTGTCCATTTTGATTACTTTTATTATACCATAATTTCCTGGGTTTTTTCGTTGGTATGCATATCTGTTTTGTAATTTAACCATTGCCTTAGATTTTCAAGTCGTATGAGACTTTGGATTTGTTCCGATTTACCTTTATTTCCACTTATGTATTCATTCATTTGATCAAAATCAAGGAAATCTAAATTGATATTTTCATATTCTTTTGTATTGAGATCAAGTAATCCTTGTCTCCAGTAATCAAGCTGTGTGCCTTGTTTGAAAACTCGCTGATATGCTTGGTGAATCCAGAGGGGATATCGCAGGGATAATGGACTTCTGCCTGTTGGTAGTTTAAAGATTTCTGGAGATGTTTTTTTCAGAATTTCTCTTGTGAGCTTTGACCCTGATCTTTGATTTAATGGAAGGGAAAGGACTTCAGATAATACTGCTCCATCCATAGCTGGTGCACATAGATTAATTAGGTGTTTTAATTTGTTTAAGTATATGATCCGATCTCTTTTTCGTTCAATGATAAATGTGTTAAGATCCTGTTTTTCCCATATTTGATGTAATGAGTCAATCGCCTCAGAATAATATGGTTCCTTTACCAATGGTAAATATAATTCTTTTTGCAGTAACCCTTCTTTTGGTTTTCCTTCATACCAGCGGTATTCTCCTGCATCCATGAATTCAGTCATGACTTCACCGGAGAAAATGATATCATAATCAAGCTGATCTTTAAAACCAAAGAAATAAACAAAATTAAAGAAGTGAGGGTTTCCCTGTGTGAGATCTAATGCGTTTTCTATATGTGATTTGTTGAAGAAATGTTCAATAGGCACATCGATAATTTTACAGTTATAATTGAGTGCTTTTGCAACATTTTGCGCCGCTTTTATTTCATTTTCATTTCCCCGGTAGGTGAGACATTCAATTTCTATTCCTAGGTTTTTTGCAAGACCAGCTAGGACTCTGCTATCTTTTCCACCACTGAGAAGTAATCCTATTTTGTTTGCATGTTTTGTTTCTTTTTCTATTACTTCATGTAATGCATTGATAACCGTATCTGTTGACGCATCGTTTTTTATTTTAAATTGTGGCATTTTATAAGGATGTTTTTTTCCTTGTTCAAAGGTATTATTGGTAAGTCCTCTTCCCACTACAAGGGACTCAATTATTGTTTTTTTATCATACATTTTCATAGACCTCCTTCATTGGAACAATTATTTTATATATTTTATCCCCTAAGAAATAACCAAGGAAGAAAAGCGTTAACACTCCAAGGAATTTGATGTGGTTTAGAATACAAAATTTTAATTTTAATTTTTTATATTCTTTTCCAAATTTCGAGTATGTTGCCATAATTCCTTTTAATTTTTTACTCCAATTTGTTGAGATTTGACTATCGGATGCATTTTGAATCATTAAAACTTTTTGAATTGTTTTCACTTTATATTTTTGTGCAATCCGTAAGGCTAAATCATATTCTTGTGCTGATGGTAAATTGGTATCAAATCCACCCACGGTGTCTAATGCTTTTTTCCTAACAACATAGGATGATGTCGATGAGAGATTAAATGATTTTAAAAGATCATTGTATGTGAGGTTTTCATGTGGTTTGGAGATTCTTTCCATACCAAATCGTTTATCATTAGAATAACATACCACAAGGCCAACTAATTCATCGTTAAAGGCTTGTAATTGTTTTTCTAGTTTATCCTTTTCCCATTCGTCATCGTCATCAAGAAACGCGATGAATTCTCCATTTGCATTCTTAATGCCAATATTTCGGCTATATGGTGCCCCCATTCGTTTTTTATTTTTATGATATGAAATTCTATTATCATGAAATGATTCGATGAGATTGTTATTTTCTTGAGTTGATGCATCATCTATGATAATTATTTCAAAATTTTGGTAGGTTTGTTGAAGAACGGTATGTATTGCTTGTGAGAGGTATTCACTTCTATTATATGTGGGGATAACAACACTTACCATGCTTGTTGTAGTACCACTCACCTTAATCCACCTTGTTATTATTTTATTTTTATTATTAAGATATTTTTTTCCTTATAGGTGCAATAATAAAATCTTTATTTAGATTATGGTATTAGAAAGGTTTTCATTGCTATTGATTACTGTTGTGAGAAACGTATATTTGCTTTTTTTAAATCTTGTATGGTTCCAACATCGATATGCTCTCCGTTAATTTTCTTAAAGCAAACTTTTTTTCCTTTATTGACAAGATTTTTTATTGAATCAGTAAGCTGATATTCATTGTTGTATCCTGGTTTTGTTTCTTTTATTGCCTGAAAGATGGATGGTTTGAAAAGGTATACGCCCATTATCCCAAGATGGCTTGGTGCCTGCTCTTTTGTTGGTTTTTCGACAAGATCAAGCACGATTTTTTCTTTTCCTTTAATGATGCCATGGCGCGTGACATCTTCGACATCTGATACGCCAATGGTTGCATCTGCCTGTTCTGTTTTATGAAAGGTGAGTAAATCGTTAAGGAAATCTTTTGGATAGAAAAAATCATCTCCTAGTATTACTGCAAATTCATCATCTTGGATGATTTTTTCACCAGCTTCTATTGCTTTTGCTAGTCCATTTTGTTCATCTTGAACGACATAGTTTATGTTCACTCCGATTCTTTTTCCCGATCCTAGATAATCAAGGATTGCATGTTTTTTCCAACCAACGACAACAGTAATATCGTTTATCCCTGCGATTTTCATCGCATCAATAACATGTTCTATCACTGCTTTTTCTCCTATCATCATTAATTCTTTTGGTATGGCTAGGGTTAATGGTTTTAATCGGGTTCCTTTCCCTGCTGCAGGGATTAATCCTTTCATTTTTACCAGCACACTCCTTCATATGTTTTAGCTGTTTCTTTTGCATTTTTTAACATTCTTCCGTCAAAAACTAGTTTGTTTGTAAAATCTAATTGTTTGAATTCATCCCAAATAGTTGCTATTAAAACTGCATCACTTTGTAATGCCTGATTTGCTGATGAGCAATATATTATTTCTGGAAATAATTTTTTAAAGTTATCCATTGCTTCAGGGTCATAGACTTTGACCTTCGCGCCTTGTTTAAGTAAGGTTTCTACTAGGGGAATACTTCTGCTATCTCTTATATCATCTGTGTTTGCTTTGAAGGAAAGGCCAAGAATTCCAATCGTCTTGTTATTCAAATCGGGCACATGTTTTTTTAATATTTTTATCAACATAAATGGTTGATTATCATTAACTTTAATGGTACTTGTTATAATATCTGCATTAATTTGATGCTGGGTTGCCCAGTTTGTTAATGCTAGAGTATCTTTTGGAAAGCAGCTTCCACCCCATCCAATTCCAGCACTTAAAAATGGTTTTCCAATACGGGTATCTAATCCCATCCCTTCTGCAACATCAAATGTATTTATCTCTAATTTCTTGCACATATTACCTATTTCATTGATAAATGATATTTTTGTTGCAAGAAAGCAATTACTTGCATATTTGATCATTTCTGCAGCGGATATATTTGTTTCGACAATTGGGCAGGTAAAGGGTTTATACACCTCTTTTAACATTTGCTTTGTTTTCTCATCATAATATCCATTCACTATTCGATCGGGATTGAGAAAATCTTGGATTGCCACTCCTTCTCTTAGAAATTCTGGATTCATTCCTAATCCAAATTCTATTCCTGCTTTTTTTTGTGAATGATGTTCAATTAATGGAAGAAGCTCTGTAAGTGTTGTTCCAGGAACAACGGTACTTTTTATGATGATGGCATGAAATGATTGTTTATGTTGTATTTGTTTTGCCACTTCTTTGGCTGCTTTTTTTACATAGGTTAAATCAATTTCACCGTTTTCTTTTGATGGAGTTCCAACACATATGAATGTTATCTCTGTTTGATTAACCGCAGCTTCATAAGATGTTGTAGCTTGAAGATGTTGAGAATATTTCTGCAGGATTTCTTCTAATCCTTCTTCAAAAATAGGTGTTTTTCTGTTGTTTATCTTATTTACTTTTTCCTTATCGATGTCAACACAGATAACATGATGGCCTAGTTTAGCAAAACATACGCCTGAAACTAAACCAACATAACCAGTTCCAATGATAGATATATTCATTTATTCTTGGCATCCTGTCTGTTTATAAAAAGATTTAGCAAATATTTTTTATAGTCCACTTTTTAATAAATCTTGAATTGCTTTTCTTATTGTCTCATCACTGGATAATCTTGGTTGCCAACCTAATGTTTTTATTTTCGTAATATCAAATTGGAACTGAGGAACATCCCCTTTCCATCCTCTTTTTCCACCTGTATATGTAAATGAAACATTTGATAAATCCATTTCTTCAACAACTAATTCTGCAATTCTTGTAACTTCAGTTGATGATTCTACCCCTAAATTAAACACGTTTAATTGATCATTTGCATGTTCAAACCCATGTATGATCCCATCAACACATTCAGTGGCATATAGGTAGGGTTTTTTTTGTTTTCCATCACCTAGAATTTCCAGTTCTTTTGGATTTTTTCGAAGTTTGTTGATAAAATCAACAATCACTCCATGTGTCCCTCTTTCACCAACAACATTTGCAAATCGATACATCCATCCTTGCATATCAAATGTGTGAACAAATGAACTGATTAGTCCCTCAGCTGCAAGTTTCCCCGCCCCATAAACTGAAATAGGAAGTAAGGGACCATAATCCTCTGATAACGGTATTGGTGGTGTTTCTCCATAAATTACACTACTTGAGGAAAAAATGATTTTTTTTATGTCATAACGTCTCATTGCATCAAGTAAGTTGTATGTTGCAAGGATGTCTTTCTTGGCTATGTCTGGTTTTTCTGCACCACTTCGGACATCAGGGTTTGCTGCTAAGTGAAATACAACATCATGATCCTTGATTTCTTTTTCAACACGGTTCATGTTGATGAGATCTGCTTTGATAAAAAGGAAGTTATCATTTTCAAAATGATGGGTGATGAATTCTTTTTTCCCTGAACTCAAATTATCAAAAACGGTAACATCATACCCTTTATTCAATAACATGTCGACAAGGTGACTTCCGATAAAACCTGCTCCACCCGTTACAAAGCATTTCATTGGTTATTATCCTCCACGATGTTCGTATTTTTGAAGTATTTAAGTAGTTTCCTATGAGATCATTAAGTAATAGAAATAATTAAAAAAAAGTGAATATAATCTGAATTCCATTCAATTAAATAGTATAATTCCACAAATCAATGGTTTCTTTAAGATACTGATAAATCTTTTCTTTTAGGAGCGGATCAATATTATATGAATATGATTTTATCTTCTTTTGAGATTCAATATATTTTTTTAAGGTTGGTTCTGATTTTTCAAATCCATTGATTTGTAATTTATCGTAGATACGTTTAATTTCTCCCAGAGGATTTTGCATTAAATCTTCATATTTTACATCAATTTGATTTTCTTTTGGTACTTGTTTTATTTCATTAAAATATTTTTTGAACATTCTCTTATACATATCTACCATTGCTTTTTCAAATACTTCCCATGAGGGGGGTTTTTGAAGACAATATAAGATCATTTCTTTTTCGATATTTCTTTTCATTGAAAGGTAAACATGATACGGGTTTCTATAAATATGAATAAATTTTGCATCAGGATACATTTCATGTAATATCTTTATTCGCGCGGTATTTGATGGGTTTTTTAACAATAATTGTTTTCCATGGTAATATAATGTTAGTTTTTGTATATAATAGTGGAAAATTCTCTTAAATTCTTTGATTTCTCTTTCGGACACATTTTGAAAATCAACATAATTATTGTATAAATCCATGTTTTTTGGAAATATCCATCCATTATAGAAAGAATACGGAGATATATTTCCAAGTGCATATTCTTCTTCTTGTGGAAGGTCCGCCCCTAGTTCTACGTTATCTTGGGGTCTTGTTTTGGGTAGTGATGATGCAACGATTGGTTTTATTAATTTTTCAAATCTTAGGAGTAATGCCGGTGTTACGGTTTGAAATGTTGTTGGATATCCATATTGTGTATCTTGGGCAAGGAGATTATGTAAATATGTTGATCCTGTTCTCCAATGTCCAACTATAAAAATAGGTGGTTTTTTTATGGTTGTATTTTTTATTTTTTTGTCATATTTTATACTTTCAAGCATGTTGAGGGGTGATAAGGTAAAACTTAGTGCCATTGAATATATGATTCTTGGGATTCCTACTGGTTCTACATGAAATCTATTTTGTGCTAATAGGCGTAAAAGGTTTGCAAATGTCGATCCGGCTAGTGGTTCGAATGTTACATTTAATGGATCAATTTTAAAGTTATGATTTTTTTTCATAGTAGGCCTCAACAGGTATTTGGTTATTTTAATGAATATTCTTTGTTTTTTCTTATATTAATTGTGGTAAGAAATGGTGTTTGTAATCATATTTACCATGTTAATGATCATATTTTTATGGAAATTAATATGAAGGGGAAGTTTATTATTTGGGGTAATTGGTTTTTTAATTTATCGACATATGCCTATTTTATTAAAGATAAATTATATTAACCAAATAGGGTAATAAGTGGTTCTTAATGAAACAGTCAAAATCATCCCATCAACAAAAACCTGAAACTGTGAATATACCAAAAGATGATCTTAATACATTATTTCGAAAAATCGTTGATAAACATAAGGATGAAAATGCAGTTTTTTTTAAGGGTAAATATAAAACCTATGGTGAATTGGACGAGGAAGTAAATAGATTAAGTAATTCATTTAAAAAACTGGGTGTTAGAAAAGGAGATCGAGTAGCCATATTTCTTCCCAATTGTCCTCAATTCATAACAACTTTTTTTGCGGTTCAAGCAGTTGGAGGCATTTTTACTTCATTTAATCCAATGTATTCTGCTAGAGAGATTCAACAAAGATTAGATGATTGCAAACCAAAAATATTAGTAACTCTCAATATTTTTCTTGATAAAATTAAGAAAATTGAACAGGATATATCTGTAGATTATATTGTTGTTACTTCAGTTGCTCGTGAACTTCCCACCTTAAAAAAATACATTTATAAACTGATTACTGCTGGGAAAAAAATCACCCTTGAAAAAGGTATGCAATATAATGAGTTGCTTGCTGATGGGGAAAATATGAGAATTTCAACAAAGTTAAATCCGGAAAATGATGTTGCTGTTTTACAATATACTGGTGGAACAACGGGGGATCCGAAAGGTGCAATGCTTACGCATAAGAATCTTATTTATCAAACCACGGTTCTTGAATATTGGAAACAAAAAATGAAAAAACAACCCGAAGGCCAAAATAAGGTAGCCGGAGTCCTTCCATTTTCACATATATTTGGGTTGACTTCATCATTTTTATGGCCTATCTCTGAAGGACTGGCGGTGTATTTAATACCTGATCCAAGGAAATTAGAGGAGGTAATGGCTCTTATTGATGCACATAAGATTCATTTTTTATATTGTGTTCCAATATTTTTCCAAAAATTTGCCCTACATAAAAATCTAAAAGCATATGACCTTTCTTCATTGCATCTTTGTATTTCTGGTGGTGAAAGTTTACCAAAAGAAACGGTTGATATATTTGAGAAAAACGCCAAATGTCTTTTGATTGAAGGGTATGGTTTATCTGAAGCATCACCTGTAACTCATGTTAATTATCCAATTAAAGAAGAACGAAAAATCGGTTCTATTGGTGTTACGGTTCCAAATACCTCTGCACGTCTTATTGATACTGATACAAAAAAGGAGATAAAATCCTATGGAAAACCAGGTGAAATATGGGTAAAGGGACCTGGTATTATGAAAGGATATTGGAATAATTCCAAAGCCACTGAAGATGCTATTCATAATGGTTGGTTGCGAACCGGCGATATAGCTATTAAAAATGAAGATGGTTTCTTTACCGTTGTCGATCGTTTAAAAGATATGATTATTGTTTCTGGTTTTAAAGTATGGCCAAATGAAGTTGAAGAAATTTTATTGTCTCATCCATCTATTTTAGAAGCAGCGATTATTGGTGTCAGTTCAGATTTAGGAACAAAGATTAAAGCAATTCTTGTTAAAAAAGAAGAAGCTGAGGCTCTATCCCTTGAGGACATCAAATCATATTGTAAGCAGTATCTTGCATCATATAAAATTCCTAAAGTAGTTGAATATATGGATGCATTGCCGAGATCTTCTGTTGGGAAAGTGCTCCGTAGACAATTAAGAACAGATGATGCTGCGTAATAATATAACCTTCGCATGTAAGAAGGTAGGCTTTCTAATAAATCAATATAAGTCGATGGTTTGTATCATGGAATCCGGGGTGTATGCTTAATGAATAGTATTGAAAAAAAATGTGTAAAATATAAGCGATCTGGTATTGCTACAATTGCAAAAACAGCGGGATTATATCCTTATTTTAAACAAATCTCAAGTGAACAAGGACCAATTGTTCAAATGGCAGAAAAAGAAATTATCATGCTTGGAAGCAATAATTATCTTGGGATGACTGGTCATCCTGAAGTGAAATCAAAATCACTTGAAGCTATGGAGGAATTTGGCGTTGGAACAACAGGTTCTCGACTTTTAAATGGAACATTTCACTTACATAATGAACTTGAGAGAAGACTGGCAAAATTTATTGGAAAAGAGGATTGTGTTATTTTTTCAACAGGTATGCAAGCAAATCTTGGGGCTCTTTCTTGTTTGATTTCACCAACAGATGAAAATTTCGTTCTTTCTGATGAGTTGAACCATGCATCTATAATCGATGGATTGACCTTATCTAAGATTGAAAGGGAGAAAAAAATAATTTTTACACATAATGATATGCATGATTTACAAGAAAAAATTGCAAAGGTTCCTAAAGGAAAAGCTCTTATTATCACCGAAGGTGTTTTTTCAATGGAGGGAGATGTTCCGCCATTGGATGAAATCGTTTCTATTGCAAAAAAATATGATGCGATGATTTATCTTGATGATGCCCATGGAGTGGGTGTTCTTGGTCCTGAAGGTAGAGGTGCAGCTGCTCATTTCAACGTGACAAAAGATATTGATGTGATCATGGGTACCTTTTCAAAGAGTTTTGCTTCTTGTGGTGGATATGTTGTAGCAAATAAGCCCATTTGTAATTGGCTAAGACATCATGCTCGATCATTTATTTTTTCTGCAAGTATGCCACCTGCTAATTGTGCTACAGTTCTTGCGGTTCTTGATATCATCGAACATGACAACTCCTATAGAAATAACGTATTGGGTATTGCGGATAAAATGAGAAAGGGACTTGCTGATGAAGGATTTGGAATTGGTAAGTCAACAACACCGGTGATTCCAGTTTTCATTGGTGATGATATCAAGGCATTTCGTTTTTATAAAAAATTGTTCAATGCGAAACCTCGTGGTATCTTTACTAATCCAATTCGCGCACCTGCAGTACCTAAGGGAAGAGAGCTACTTCGCACCTCATATATGGCTTCAATGACGGAAGAGATGATTGATGAAGCTCTTTTGATTTTTTCAAAAGTTGGAAAAAAAATGAGCATTATTTAGGAAAAATGATTGATATGGAAAATAAGGTCATTGTCATTACTGGAGCCTCATCAGGAATTGGAAAATCATCTGCTGCTTATTTAGCTTCGAAAGGGTATACGGTGTATGGTACTAGTAGACATGCATCCTTACCGCCTAAATCAAATGATTCTGATTCTTTTTTTATGATTAAAATGGATATAGATGATGATGTATCTGTTAACAAAGCAATTCAATATATCATTAAAAAAGAAGGACGTATTGATGTATTAGTGAATAATGCAGGATGGGGGATTTCTGGTGCTATTGAAGAAACATCGCTTGATTTGGCCAAATCCCTCTTTGAAACCAATTTTTTTGGACAATTACGCTCATGCAATGCTGTTCTTCCTTCTATGAGAGAACAGAGGCATGGATTAATTATTAATATCAGTTCTATTGGTGGGATTCTTGGGCTTCCTTTTCAGGGATTGTATAGTGCAACAAAGTTTGCTGTTGAAGGATTAACAGAAGCACTTCGGATGGAAGTAAAAGAGTATGGTTTAAATATCGTTCTTGTTGAACCGGGTGATTTTAAAACATCGTTTACCCGCAGGAGAAAAAAGATTTCTACAATCAATAAAAAATCTGTTTACCAAAATAAGGCAATGAAAACAATGGCTGTTGTCGAACATGATGAACAACAGGGTAGTTCTCCAGTTAAAATTGCATATCTTTTAGAAAAGATTATATGTTCTTCTCATCCAAAGATACGGTATCAGGTAGGGTCATTTTCACAAAAATTTATAGCAAAAATGAAAGGTGTGTTCCCAGGTAAATTCACACAATGGATTCTCATGAAATATTATAAAATATTGTGAATTTATTAAAATAGTAATATGCATTAGTATGTTTATTATGATAGTTATATGTTGAAATTCAATAAAAACTCAAAACCAATACTAGTTGAGATACTGTTCAGTTCAAATATTTGGATGAGAACCATAACTTTTTTATAAATGGTATTGTGTATGTACAAAACCTATGAGATATACTGGGGAAAACAGAAAAGTTGGGCGATCATCTCATGCAGTGTTTCATATGGTACTTGTTGTCCTGATTCCCATTATTGTTTTTTCAGTTTCATTGCTTCCAACAGTATCTCTTATTTTTCTATACTATTATTATGTTTCTCCATTGGTTCATTTGGCGCTCTTTGTTGTTTTTTTACCATTCATTCTTGTTATTGGTTTTTTATTACTTCTCTTGTCAACGGCGTTTTGTACCGGTATTTTTATTAGAGGATTTCATCTAATGTATGAAGAGGGAGAATATAGCAAATCATTAAAGGATAAAAGAACCTTTCATTTTGCCTTGTATTGGATTTTGTATCGACCTACTGAAAAACTTCTCTCAACTATTTTTATCCCGCCGCTCTATTCAAAGTATCTTTCTTTCATTGGGGCAAAAATTGGAAAGCATGTATTTTTTGGTGGGAGAAACACTATTGCTGATCCCTGTGTAACAGAGATTGGTGAAAAAACACTTATTGGTGGAGGAGCAACGATCATGGGTCATCTTGGTGAAGAAAAATTAATAATTAGAAAGGTGACTATCGGAAAGAACTGTCTTATAGGTGCGGAAACCTTGATTATGCCAGGGGTTACTATGCAAGATAATGTTGTTCTTGGTGGAAAAAGCCTTGTGACGAAAAATAAGTTACTACGCAAGGGTAAGATGTACGGTGGAGTTCCAGCTGAAAAAATAGACAGAAACTAGCTCTTATAAGTTTAAATTAAATTTATTTTTATCAATTCTATTAAATTTTTAATTAATTAATGTTCAATTCCAGAGAACATTTTTTTTGAAACATGAATGCCTCCTTGTGATCACTATAAAATCTGTGGTATTTTCAGTAGCAGTAGTAGAAGTTAAAAAGATTTTTATAATTTTTTTAAATGCTATAATATACCAACAATCCTTTTCATTTATATATTAATTATTGGTTTATGGAGATATCATGGCGGAAGTATTTTCTTTTGATCAGATGCTTATTTTTGGAATCATTAGCGTGTTTCTTTTAATTGGTCTTATTTTAAGAGCTAAGATACGGTTTTTCCAACGATTTTTCATTCCTGCATGTATCACTGCAGGGATTCTTGGTCTAGTGTTAAAAGGGTTTGGTATTATTGATATACCTGAAGATGATTTGAAGTATTTTGCATATCATCTTTTTAACATCACTTTTATTTCAATAGGGTTGACCGCTCAGAAGAATTCATTGAAATCAAAAAAAGAAAAAAGAAAAGATTTCAAGGGTGTTTTAAGTATGGGGCTTTTGATTTCTTCTGTTGCGGCATTGCAATTTCTTATCGGTGGCTTTTGTGTGTTAGTGTTTAATCTACTTGGTTTTAACCTATTTCCAACGTTTGGTTTTCTTGTTCCCATGGGTTTTGAAGAAGGACCTGGTCAAGCACTATCCATTGGGCAAAGTTGGGAGGGGTATGGTTTTCTTGATGCGTCAACCATTGGTCTTAGTTTTGCGATGTTTGGTTTTATTGTCGCTATTTTTATTGGAGTTCCCCTTGTTGGATGGGCGATAAAAAAAGGATATACATCTATTAAAAGTATTGATGTTTCAGATGAATTTAAAACAGGAATTTTTGAAAAAGAATCAGAAAAAGAAACTGCGGGTGTTCTTACTACTCACTCATCATCGATTGATTCATTAACTGTTCATGCTGCCCTTATTGGGGTTGTCTATCTTATTTCATATGGTTTTCTCACACTCATTGAAAAGATTACCCCTGCAGATATCGCTGAAATGTATTGGGGATTCTTTTTTATTTGGGGCCTTCTATTTGCCTTTATTCTTCGTAAAATTATTGAAAAATTAGGTGTTGATTATGTACTTGATGCACGGTTACAAAACAGAATTACTGGTTGGAGTGTCGATCTTCTAATTGTGACTTCGATCATTGCAATTTCTTTTGCGGTTGTATGGAAATTTTTTATTCCACTTGTTATCATGGGGCTTGTTACTGCAGCTATAACGCTTCTCTGGATTCTATATATTGGGAAAAGAATTTGGAAGGATTATAACTTTGAACGTATTGCTGGTGCATTTGGTATGGAAACAGGAACTGTTGCCACAGGTCTTGTCTTAATTCGTCTTACGGATCCATTTTTTAAAACACCTGCAGCAAAGGATCTTGCAGTAGGTAGCATCATAGCGCTTCCATTTTTATTTGTCATGTTTCATGTTATGAATGGTCCGATACTATTTGGTTGGAGTCTTGAAATGACCTTATTAATCTTTGCTGTATTTGAACTGGTCATCCTTGCATTATTTAGATTATTGAAGTTATGGAATCCAAATATAAATAAAGAAAAATAAGTAATATAAATAGCAAATGATTCATGTGATGATATGACTCGTTATAGAGATGGTTATAAAGGAGGGGTTGAAAAGTATGATTTTTCATTAAAATCAATAAGTAGAGGATTTTTGCTTTTCATAACACCAGTTATTGCTTATACAATTGGTTTATTTCCTCTTGTAGTTTCCTTTGTTTTTGTGCTTAAAATGCTTGATTTAAGTACTATTTTTCATCTTATCTTATTTACCTTTTATCTTGTTATTGCATTCTTCTTATTGATTATTTTTGAAACGTTTATCCCTGGTCTTTTTATTAGACTTTCCAGGTTAAAAGTTGATGAGGGTGAACATGCAATATCAATTAATGATTGGAATTTTTTTAAGTATTCATTGTATTTTGTCCTCTACAGACCATCATTAAAACTTATTAGCATTCTTCCTCTTTTACCATTGCGCATTCGCTTTTTAAAACTCGTTGGATTAAAAATGGGTAAAACTAGTGTTGTATCTGGTGCAGAACTTATCCATGATCCCTATTTGGTAGAAATTGGTGAACAAACACTCATTGGTGGCTATACGCAAATAACTGGTCATCTTGGTGAGAAAAAATTGGTAATTAAAAAAGTAAAAATTGGAAATAATTGTTTGATTGGTGGAAAGTCGTTTATTATGCCCGGTGTTGTCATTGAAGATGATGTTACTGTTGCATTAAATAGCTTGGTTTTGAAGGATACGCATTTAAAAAAAGGAAAAACATATGCCGGCTCACCAGTAAAAGAGATTGGAAAAAGTACATAATTCAATTGTCTATTATAACCTCATTTTTTAGTAGGTAATATGCTTATTTGATTGTTTTATACCAAGTAACCATATCATCGACCGTTTTTTGCAGGTCATAATTTGGTTTAAACCCTAATTCTTTTTTTGCTTTTTCACCATCAATGATTCTACTCGTTCCAAGCTTGATGACCCTAAAACGAGTCAAAGAAGGTTCTTCTTTTGCAACTAATTCTGAAAAAAATCCATTGAGATATGCAAGGAAAAAAGGGAAATGCTTAGTTGGTGGATTGATGCCAAGTTTTTGTGCACAAGCTTCAAAGAGCTCTTGTATGGTACAGTAAAAACTCACTGCATTGAATGCTCCTTCTTTATTTTTTTCTAATGCAAGGTGGTAACACTGGGCAACATCAGCAGGATGTACGATTGATATATGTTTTTCTCCTTTTCCGATGTATGCTGTTTTTCCTTGTTCAATCTTTGAAAGTAATATCTGTGCTGGTTTTCCCTCTGCACCAAAAACCATGGGAGGTCGGATAATAGTTATATGTAAATCTTTATATTTTTTTAGCAAAGCTTCTGATTCAATTTTTGTTGCACCATATGCATTGAGTGGTTTACTTGTCGGACCATCTGCTTCCTTGATGGGAGTGAGATGATTTGGAAAACCGTAAATTCCAGCAGTACTTGTATAAAGAAGGCGTTTTACTTCATATTTCTTACATGCATCTGCAATATTTTTTGTTCCTATCACATTTGCTTCATAAAAGATCTGTTTTTTCCCCCAATCATTTGCATACGCTGCATTATGAATGACTGCATCAATATCTTGAAACGCAGGTTCTAATGTTGCTATATCTTTTATATCTCCTGTAAATGTCTTTGTTCCAGGTATATTAAAGCCAGTTTTTCTGGTAAAAGTATGAAGCGTATGACCCTGGTTGAGTAATTCTTTTACAATATATGTTCCAATAAATCCCGAAGCTCCAGTGAGTAGTATATTCATTATAATCCATTCATTTGCAACAGATGGGAGTTTAAAAAAACTACGATTAATATAAATAAAAAGAAGAGATTCATTATTTACTGTTAGATATGATAGATAAAAAAATTTTAATTGTTGGTGGAGGAGCTATCGGTGGTATGAGTGCAGCTCATATGACTGAGGCAGGATATAATGTTATAATATATGATACTGACCAAGAGCATGTAAATAGAATAAATGAAAATGGATTATTAATTGAAGAGTTGAAAGGAGAAAAAAGGATTAAAGTCCCTGCAACAACTCAGCTATCTGAAGAGTATGATATTATTTTTCTTTCAGTAAAAAGTAATCATACAAATGAAGCCATAAAAACGATTTTACCTCATTTAAAAGAGTTTTCGTTAGTAGTATCCTTGCAGAATGGCATAAATGAAGACGCGATTGCTGAGATGATTGGTAAAGAAAGAACAATAGGTGCTGTGGTTGGATGGGGTTGTACAAATATTGGTCCAGGTCATTTGAAACAAACTTCAGAAGGAAAAAATATTATTGGTACCTTAGATGGCCCGGTAACCGAAGGGTTAAAAGAAATACAAACGTTGTTGGAAACCTTTACAACAACTGAAATTACAGAGAACATTTATGGTCATCTTTGGACAAAATTACTTATCAATTGCAATGTTGCACCTCTTGGAGTATGCTTTGGCTCTGAAGTAAAGCAACTTATCAATAACAGAAAACTCATCCCAATTATGATCGGGCTTACAAATGAACTTGTTACAGTGGCACAAGCATCAGATATTATTCTTGAAAAATTTGATAATGTTCTTGATGTAAATCTTTTAAAAGTAACTTCATTTGATGATTATAAACGAGCAGTTGCCATTATGAAGATTGCAGGGGAAAAACATCAATCGATTAAATCAACCATATGGCAAGATATTGAAAAAGGAAGAAAAACAGAGATTGATTATCTAAATGGGTATATTGAAAATAAGGCAGAAGAATTTGGTATATTCACACCAATTAATGCTGCTCTTATACGCCTTGTTAAACAAATCGAGGATGGTACGAAACAACCATCTATAGAGAATGTTAATGATTTTTATAAACAGGTGAGAATTCCAAAGATATGGAAAGAGTATGATTTTGATGCTGATCCATATCATCAATTCGCTCTTTTCAATCTTTCAAGCCCTCTAAAACATAAACAGGCAGCAGATTTAACGGGTGCTCATCTCATTGGAGCAATTATTGCTTTTTCAAAAGCGTTTGATAGATTAACACATTCCATTATCGGTAAATTATTTATTAGAAAAACTACTTGGGAAATAATTAATTTTGTGATTGGAGCTTATTTAACGGAAATGGGAAAAACGTTTGCAGATAAAGTGATTTCTTCGTTTCTAATTAAAAAGAGGGATGTTATTGCCTGTACGAAAGTTTTGGTTTTTTATCTCTATAGTCTTCATGTTGATTTTTCTCTTGAAAAGGTAACTGATGATGAGGTCATTATGAATATCGATGCACATTCTGATCCTTTTACTGAAATGGCGAAAAGCCTTTCTGTTGATACAGATATTAATCTGCCATTTTTTACGCCATTTTTTAAAGGAATCATTGCAAAAATCAATGATTCTATTCAATTCGAATGTAGTAAAAAAAATCTGAGTGGGAAAGAAATGTATCAAATAGTACTAAGATGAATTCAATATTATGTATATGTTTTTATGAATTCGTATATTTTCTGTACTGTTTCTTGCCATTCATCCATAAGAAAATGACAGCCATTTACTAAAACAAAATCTCCATTATGTTTTTTAGCTACCTTTTCAACAACTTTGCTAGGGACAAGCCGATCACGATTTCTTCCAATGAAAAGAAATGGGCTCTGTATTTTTTGTTCGTTTACTTCATATTTACTCGTAATTAATTCATAGACAATTATGGCAGATTGTTTTTCTAGTTGATGATAATATTTTTTTGCATCTTCAATATCAATATCATTTAGCAGCACTAAACGTAAATATGAAAATGAGGGAAGAAAGGGTTTTTTTAATACTATTTTTGGCATGTATCGTATCGAACGGAAGATTAACCCAAGATAAAATAATGAAAAGGATTGTGCTTTAATTCCCTTTGGAGGAGAGGGAGCTATGGCTACTGCTGCTTTTATTGGAATCTCTTCAGCAACTTTTTGAACAATTAATCCACCCATTGAGTGACCAATTAAAATATCATCACGTGTGATACGTTTTTTTGTGTTATTAATATAATCCAAAAGGCAAGTATTTCTTAAGTCAAGGTTTTCTTTTAGATCAACGATTTTGCAATGATATCCTTTATCTGAAAAGAATTGTACATATTTGTCCCAAAAATGATAATTTGAAAACATGCCTGAAACAAAATAGAGTGTTGTCATACTTCCTATGTTTTAATAGGGTTTTTCCTTAAATAAATATGTAAATTCTTTTAAATAACCATAAATAATGAAGGAGTTGTATTGATGCCAAGTTTTTTTGTTATAATTCATGGATATTATATTCATAGCTTATTTTACAATTTTTTAGTCTTATAATAAATAATCAATAGATTTTTTACAGAATTTTTTAATAACGTGATACTGTTTTAAAATAGGGATTTGATAAATGATTCGCCTTTCGGGTAGTAATTTTATTGCAGGTAACACTAGTAATGAAAGTAGCATTTATTACAATAGTTCTAATCCAATCACCCAAGAGCAATCTGATATACATTTTTTTGAAGCGACGAAAAAAGAAATCAATAGATCGGTCTCATCTGCTATGGATGCATTTCAGGTGATGAAAGAATTAAATGATACTTTTATTACCTCATTTTTACAAGAAGTCTCAAATCAAATCCATAAAATTGAAGATCAATTAATTGAAAAAGCACATTGGGAAACAGGATTACCATTTCAACGATTAAAAAATGAAAGAATTCGAACATGTAAACAACTTGAATTATTTGCTGAATTTCTCACTAAGCAATATCATATTCGTACAGTCATTGATACAGGAGACAATACAAAAAAGCCTTTCAAACCAGATATTAGAAAAATGCTTATCCCAATTGGTCCTGTTCTTGTATTTCCTGCAAGTAATTTCCCTTTTGCATTCGGTGTTTGCGGTGGGGATACCGCATCAGCATGGGCTGCGAAATGTCCGGTTATTGTAAAAACACACCCATTGCATCCGCAAACTTCTGAATTGTTTGCTCATGCTGTTTTTCGAGCAGTTACTAAGAGTGATATGCCTAATGGATGTTTTTCAATGATTCATGCTCGAAATCTTTCATCTATTAAGGCATTAATTACTCATCCTCACATTGAGGCTATTGGGTTTACGGGATCCCAGTTTGCTGGAAGAAATATTTTTGATATAGCAAATACTCGAATTAGACCAATTCCGGTGTATGCAGAAATGGGGAGTATTAATCCGGTATTTATTACGAAAAAAGCTCTTAAGGAGAAAGAAGAGGCTATTGCAAAAAATCTGGCTGATTCAATAACGCTTGGTGTTGGACAGTTTTGTACAAAACCTGGCATTATTTGTGTTCCGAAAGGGTGTAATACATTTATAAAGAAGATAACCAATCAAATGCAGACTCAAAAACATGGTGTTCTATTGAGTAAAAAGACTCAATTGACTCTACGAAAAAATGTAACGAAAACAGCAGAAACTAAACATGTTTCTTGTATAACTGGTGGACATGATATCAAAGAAACAACATCTTTTGAACCTACATTATTTATAACTGATTATCAAAATTATTTGCATAAAAAAAACCTCCATTCGGAGCATTTCGGTCCAGTTGCTCTTATTATCACTTATGAAAGGATGGATGAGTTAATAAAAATTATTGATGGTTTAGACGGCCAATTAACCGGTACTATCTATATGGGGGCGGGAGAGGATGAAAAAATGAAATCGGTAGTATCAACTTTAATGCAAAAAGTAGGAAGAATTATTTTTAATGGTGTCCCTACGGGTGTTGAAGTATGTTATGCCATGCAGCATGGTGGTCCTTACCCTGCGACAACTGCAGCACATACAACATCAGTTGGAATGGATGCGATCTTCCGATTTCTCAGGCCAATTGCATTTCAAAATATGCCTGTATCGTTATTACCTAAAGTGTTACAAAATAAAAATTCACTTCAATTATTACGAGTAGTTAACAAGGAATTGACAATAAATGATATTGAAAGTGATTAAAAAAATCATTTTTTTTGATAAGTTAAATTTATGTAGCACAATAGATTTTCCTACGTTGTATGCAAATAAATAAATTGATTCTAAAGTTCGTTCTATTTCTCCTTTTGTGTAATTTTATTTTCCCATTTTATATGGCAACATCTCAAGAGATTTCTACTCCTTTGATTGGAGAAGATGATGTTTATGAGAAAGAAGCATCGATTGAAACATCAGTTGTTTTTAATTGGACGGTTTATAAAAACTCAACCCAAGATTATGTTGTTACGGTTCATGCAGATGGTTTTGGACATTGGTCAAAACATGTTTCTCCTTCATATTTCATTCTTGATGAAGAGCATCCTTATGAAATTGTAGGCTTAACGGCGTATATTCCTCAATTTCCTCAAAAAGATAAAAGAGATGCTTCCATCACTTTTACATTTCGTCCTATAAATAGCACAGAGAAAACACAATTTACTAAACATGCAACGATTAATGTGTTAGGGATTGTAACGGAAGAAGAAGAAAATTCTGTTATTGGATTATTTAAAAATCCTTTACCAGAACCATTGGATAATCCATTTGGAGCATTTATTCTAAGTGTTATCTTATGGGCTTTTATAGCATTTGTTATTTATTTTTTCATTAAACTTGTTTTAATAGAAGTGGCAAAAAAAACAAAAACCATGCTTGATGATAAACTCATCCAAATCATTCGAACGCCCTTTCTTTTTGTCATTATATTATATGGGGCAATTCAATCAATTTTTAAATTAAATATTGGTTTGGGACTTCAAATTTCGATTAACCAAATTTCCGTGTTTATTTTCTTTGTCATTGGTATCTATATGGTTTACCGGATTTTTGATGAAATCCTTGAAGAAATAACGATAAAAAAAGGTGGGAAGACATCTCTTTTCGGCGCGGTTCTCCGTCCTGTTTTCCGAAAAATTGGTATAGCAGTTATTATTATTGGTGGCTTAATTTATGCATTAAGTATAGTTGGTATTCAGGTTACAGCTCTTCTTGCTGGAGCAGGTGTATTGGGTTTGGTTATTGCATTTGCTGCTCAAGATACCTTATCGAATTTTTTCAGTGGCATTCATCTTTTGTTGGATAGACCCTTTAAAATTGGCGATGTTATTTATCTGGAGACCGGCGAATATTGTCGTGTTGAAAATGTTGGTATGCGTTCAACAAAATTGTATAGTATTTTCGATCATGAACTTATTATTTTACCGAATAATTCAATTGCAAATCAAAAAATAATTAATATCGTCAAACCTGATGTTAAAATCAGGAAAAAAATTGAGGTTGGTGTTGCTTATGGTTCTGACTTGAAAAAAGTAAAGGAAATCCTTTACACTGCTGCGGAAAAACATCCAAGGGTTGTTCATGAAAAAGGATTTGAACCTCAAGTACGATTTAATGGCTTTGGGCAATCAAGTCTTGATTTTATTGTTTACTTATGGATTGATGAAGTGATGAACCAGTGGGAGGTTCTCAGTGATATTAGAACGGAGATAGATGATCAGTTCAGAAAAGAAAATATTGTCATACCATTCCCTCAACGAACGGTATGGTTGAAACAAATGGATGAGTCCAAATCCCAGAAAAAAACATAAAATTCTATTTAACGTGAGTTATGTTGAATAAAGAAGAGCATTAATATATGATTATTTGATAATATGCTGGTTTGGAGTAGGGAAACAAATGGTTTATTGTTCAAAATGTGGTCAGAAAAATGATGATGCTGCGGAATTCTGCAGTAAATGCGGGGTAAAATTACATCCAAGTCAGAAGGATTATGAAAAGGAATGGGAAGATCGATGTGAACGGGAATGTGAGGGCGGCAAAGATGGAAAAGGTCCTTCTTTTTTTTGGGGTGCAATCGTCATAATCATTGGGTTATGGATCATATTTGAATTTGTTATTAAAAATATTGCAGCTTTTCAGGATTTACCGCCGATAATTCAAAATTTTGAGTTTTGGTGGGTCGTTGCTTTGATTATTGGTTTGGCTATCATCTCATCGGGGATTCGAATTATCACAAGAAAATAATGTATTTAATACATTTTACATGATTCATTACATGAATTACATATGGATGCATGGTTTATTTGCGAACATTCTATACGTGTTCTTAAAAAAAGAAAAGAAAAGATCATCGCAATAAAACCAAATCGAATATCAGAAGTGAGTTCATATGTACTTACTATAAGAAGAAAGAAACTTATGATAAAGAGAATATTGAGGATGATATGCAATATTAGGTTTTTTTTTGTATAAAGTATTTCAATGAAAACAAAAGGGATTACACTGATAGCAATGATAAACATAATTTTAAGTACGAATAATGAAAATTTTAATGGATTGATGAGGTACATTATCATCAAAATGATTGCACAGAGTAATCCACAGCTTATCCCAAAACATCCGGCACAATAGATGTTTTTATTGATCTTCAGGATATGGTTTTTGAATTGGTGGCAATCTGGATGATGCCCAATCCTTTTCCGTTGAATTTTTGTTGAGTTACTTATCAAATTTCTTTTTTTTGTTTTTGTTGTTCTATACCAGCCTGGAAACCATGAGCAGGATAAACCAAATACACATGCAATAAGAAATCCTACAGCAAGTATCTGTTTTTCCTCAAAGGGTTTTACACTGTATACCTGACTTGATCCAATGAAAATTAGGATTGTTAAGATGATTCCTGCAAGAAAAGACAATATGAGGTAATAAAGAGGATATGCTTTGTTGTTCAAATTAATCTCCTGAATTTTTTTAGAACATGTTGCCCGGCCATATGACGGTAAAGTGTGCGTTTTATTTTATTTTTAGAAAAGAATCCTGCAATGTTTTTTGTATATGATCCATAGAAGAATCGATAGCATTTCCATAGTTCTTCTTGCACTTGTTTGGTTGTTAATGTTTCTGTTGGCATAATCGCATGAGCCATATCATAATTTGCATAATTTGTATCATGAATCCATCCATTTTTTTTAGCTATGTTATAATACATGGTTCCTGGATAGGGAGTTAACGCAGTATAAATTGCAAAATCAGGATCGATTTCTTGAGAAAATAACCGGAGCTGATGAATTGAATCTATGGTATCTTTTCGGTTTCCAATAACAAACATGGCATGGGAAAAAATATCATTTTTTCGTAATAGATTCATCGCGTTATATGCATCTTTATGTTTTGTTTCTTTTTTGTATTCTTGTAATGTTTTTTCTGAATGACTTTCCACTCCACACATGATCCAATAGGTTCCAATACTTCGTAGTTGTTTGATTATTGTTGGATTATTTGCAACATCATCGGTTCTTGCCTGTAAAAATAACATGATATCTTCTTTGCATTTCCGGTCTTTTAATTCCCGATATAATTGTTTTCCGCGTGCTTTTATATTGAAATGATCATCGGATAACCAAAGAAATATCCCTCCAAATGTTTCATGGAGATATTCGATTTCTTCAGCTATTCTTTTGATGGATTTTGATCGCCAAATTCCATTCCAATGATTCCATTGTGTACAAAAAGAGCATTTATACTCACAGCCTCGCCCCCCTTCAAGAACCATGTAAACCGTGTTTTTTCCTGCCATCATACTGAAATGATAGTCCTTGATATGATCTTCAACTAAATGATATGCAGGATAGGGAAGTTGATCAAGATTTTTTAGTAATGGTCTGTTTTCTGTATGGATTATTTTATCGTTATGCTTGAAGGATAATCCTTTGATGCTATGAGGTTTTTTTCCCTGTTGAAGGATTTTGATCAGCTCGATAATTGTTTGTTCTCCTTCACCTCGTACAATATAATCGATTTCAGGAAACAGTTGAAGTGATTCCTCTGGCACTGATGTGAAATGAATTCCGCCAACGATTGTTATGATGTTTTCGTCTATTTTTTTGGCGATTTCTACTGTTCTTGCGCAGGTATATGCATTACAAGTAAAACCAGATGTTAATACAATAGAAGGTTCACTATTTTCAATATATTTCTCAATACCATCCCAACTTATTTTTTCTGCCTGGCAATCCAGAATTTCAATTTCAAGATCTGGTAGTTGTTGTTCAATGTATGCGGCTAAAATGAGAAGGGTTGTTGGTGGCGGCTGATATTCTCCCATAACAAACCAGTAATTTCTTGGCGGTTCAATAAATAATAATTTTTTAATTTTCATATGCTCTCGTATTTATTTTAAGTGGAAATGTATCTTTCCTATTTGAGAAATATTGTTACATATCCTGTGTTTTTTTATGAACAATTTTTTGTAGGTTGCTAACAACAAGACTTATGAGAATTATAATACATAAGATGACCGCGGTCAAGGCAATATTTGTTTGTATGCCAAAATTTGGATCGGTTCCAAATCTTTTTATCGCTATTCCCAGAAATGCCCATATAATGACAAGGCTATAAGCAATATCTTTTCGTTTGATAATTACTCCCAGAGTGATCAATGTTGCAATTATAAGGACAAGGATGGTCCAAATCTCAGGATTTATATTGAATCCATCCCAACCAATTGTTACTAATGCTGCAGTGACATTTGCAATAGTTGCTACGGTAATCCATCCGAGATATACACTTATTGGAACATGAACACATAATTGTTCTTTTTTTGAAACAATCTTTTTTCCAATATCAAGACGTATATACATGAAAAGCAATGAAAGAAACAGTAGGATCATTGGTGCAAGAGAAAGAATTATTTGTTCGTAATGCCAAAGAAAAATCCAGCAGATGTTCATTAGATTTGCAAAGATAAATAAAAAACTTAAATCCTGTAAAAAGCCCATATCCTTTTTTTCTTTTTTAAAGAGATCTTGCCCTTGATAGATGATAAAAATAATAAGCAAAACATAGATGATTCCCCAAATTGAAAAGGTAATTCCTGCAGGGACAAATAAATTTGGAATACTGTCAGATATCTCACCAGTTAATTTTCCATTTATTGGTAATAAATTTGCCAATCCATTTATGATAATGGTACTTATTACTACGATAATATTTCCAATTTGAAACAAAGATTTCTTATTTATTTCCTCCACCTCATTTTTTATATTAATGAAGTCCTTGTTTTAAAAACTACCTATTTTAACAATATATTCCATCATTATTGGAATGATTTCGATTCCATTTTATTCTCAAATATCTGATATGAGATCTATTATTATAACATATGAATCCTTACTGAATAAAATCAATCTTTGAATTAATAATTCCACATTTCTATTACATATCCCATCTCGGGCGAAGAAAGATGAGAAGAAAAGTCTGGGAAAACTCCTCATTTTCTGCAGTTGAGATGGGATGGTAATGCACTAAAAAACTACCAGCCCAGACTTTTTGATTCCTTCTACTACCAAGGATACATTGCTTGTTTAAGTACCTTTTTCGCAGGTGAACATGCATCTGTTTATTGCATAGGATAATGTATGTAAATTTACAAAAAAAGGATAATAAAATCCCATTAAATTGAATCTGGATTCTTATTAAAAAATATTAGATTTATAATAAGTATTGATGCTGCAAGAAATAAAAGGATAGATATTCCTATAAAGGGAATGATGAAATTGTATTTATCTGCAAGAAATCCAATGATTGAGGAGGATGGACTTCCTAGAAGAATTAGATTTGATCGATAAAATCCTAATTTTCCCGCGCGTCCTTTTTCTTCCCATTGTTCCATGAGATAGGCAGATATTACAGGGAATATTGCGGTTGCTAATGCAGGGATAAAACTGATAAGAAATATGATCCATATTGATTCTGCCTGTAAAATAATCAGTGTTCCGATTGCGGTTATAGTTGATAGAATGATGATAATTATTTTTTTATCATATTTGTCAGATAATGAACCTATGATTGGTTTGAAAATAAAACCACCAAGACCTAAAATACCAAGAGCAATTGCTGCTTGTATCTCTGTAAACCCTTTTTCAACAACAAGTAATGCTGGAAAAAAAGACATGTAACTTATCCAAGTAATTGCAATTAGTAGATTGACTGTGAATAAGAGTTGAATTTTTTTATTTTTAAAAATTTCAGCTCCATCTTTTACCCGTTCTTTGATTGATACTTGACTTGGTAAGGTTGTTGATTCTGTTGTTCCTATATAAAATAAATAAATACTAAATGCACAAATTGCAGCCCATAAGAAAAAAAAGAATCGCCAATGATAGACACTTGCAATCGTTGCAGCTAAAATTGGGGCAATATAAGCTAAGGATCCTGCGCTATCTCTTATTCCTAGGGCTTTCCCTCTTTTCTCTTTGAAAATATCTGTTATCATTGATATGCCAACCGCAGGATATCCTCCAGTTCCAGCGCCAAGGAGGAGTAGGGATAATAATAAAATTAGAAAACTGGTAGATAAACCAACGAGAAGATAGGATATTGAAAATACAGTCATTGAAAGAAGAATAATTATTTTTCTTCCTTTGATATCCGATAAGATACCAGATGGGAATTGCATTATAGCATAAATTATCCACATTGAGGTTAAGGCAACACCAGCAAGAGTCCAATTTATATCTAGCTCTGTTACTATTTTTGGAAGAAGATTAGAGATACTATATCTGCCAGATAAAACAAGAAACCAGGCAAGAGAAATGCAGCATAATGCTTTTTGTTCTTTGCTAATCTTGAATATCATTTAGTGATGCCAGGTGAACTATGGAATATATTTATTTTTTTGGGTGATTATACAATTTTTTGAAAATCAACAAGGTCTATCGACGTACTATGTCCATTTGTGGCAACAACTTTTAATGTATGCAAACCTGGATTTGCCTCAAGCAACCAAGTATATGGAGGGCTATCATCCTGAAACATTTTTTCGTCATCGATATAGAATGCAACGTTCTCAGTATTTTCTGATATGACTTGGATTTCAATATCTCCTATGATGCGAGGTGCTCCTTTTTGAAACATGTGAACATTATTAAATATCGATGAAAATGCAATTCCATTAATATATGTTTTAAAGATTTCCGGATGTTGAATTTGCACTTTTGGAACATCTGGTTTTATATTTCCACTTGATCCATTTATATATAGAATACCGGTACAATTTTCATCAAATCTGCTGTACCAATTACCAGTGATCATTCCTGCATCATATGCCATTTTCAGCCAACCATCTATACCCCAATCTGTCCCAGCGCTATTTTTTACAATCCAGCATTGTTCACTATCATCATAACCAACAATCGTCATGACATGTCCTCCAGCCATTTGCCCCCATTGATGCCGATATACTCCTCCTGAATAATAATGGAAGTCTTGCCAGAAGTGAGCACAAAAAATAAGGGGTCCATGTTGGATTAATGCTGTTTTTATCGCTTCTTCAGAATTATCAACCCAACCCCATTCATTTATTCTAACGGTTCTGTTTTCCCATCCTTCAAGACTTGTAAATGGATAGTCATAAGGTCTATGGGGATCTGGATAGCATCCTTCATCTGGAACGCCGATGTCTCTTACATAATTCGCAGCATAAACTAGGTTTACATATCCTGCTTCATACGTTCCGCCCGCGCTAAAATAGAGATGAGTTTCTGATAAATCTGGATTGAAGATTTCTTTTCGTTGATATTGCATTATGGTTTCTAAAGATGCGACTAATGCATAGGCTTCACAGGTGGGGGCTGGTGCTTGATTTTTTATTGGAGTTGTATAATCAACACCAGCGATATTTCTATAATCAAAAGAAGACGGAAGATATAGATGTATATCATTGGTTTCTTTTGAAGAGACGGTGAGTCCTGAAATTGTCGATATCAGTAGTAAAATTATTAGACATAGGTTACTTTTTTTCATATTAGTTATTCCCATAAGTAATATAATTTTATTTAATATATATTTTTTTATGATGGCTTAAAAGTAATTAAAAGTCTGAATCTATTAATTTACTTTGATAAATCAAATAAATTGAAGTAATGAATCGGTTGTTCAAATGCATTGATTTCTTTTTTTGCAAAGGAGACAACAATATCTCCTGTTTCTGGACATGTTACCCATTGATTTAAGGTAGTAAAGAATCCACATAATTGAAAGAATCTAAATAATATGTTTGTATGGCCTTGATAGAAATTTCTTGTAATTTTCATTGTTGTATTAAGGTCTAAGTTCCCGTAATTTTTTATAATTTCACTACTAAGAGCTTCATAATGAATCCATGGAATAAATGAGGGAAGTATGCTCATTCCTAGTCTGTTTTTGCCTAGAATTGTATTGAGAATGGGTTTTTCTTGAGGATTGTATATAACTCTTTGTGTTTCTGCTAATGTTGGATTGATGAAAATATTTGTTCTTCTTACTATATTAGGAATAGAAAAGAATGGTTCTGTTGATTCAACGGGATTATCCCAAGTACCATAGTAATGATGAGTTCCTGATGTTTCTACTGCAAACCCAATTGGTACTTTTCCATCAGAGAGAATATGATTCCATCCAAGGGTTTTATTTGATGTAAGAAATTGAAGAGCTTGTGTAGCATTTTCTGCATAATCAAGAACCATGCGCTGTCGAAACACCATAGGAATTCCATTTTTTGTTTCATCATTGCTCCAACTTGACAGCACCTCAACAGCAATTCCTTTCTCATTAAAACCACCAAGCGATCCGACAAACCCTGCAAATGATGGATCACAGGAAATATAACCATTGTTTGGATTTCGAATGATTAGTATACTATTATCCTGTAAATAGCAACCAGACTCTGGATCTTTTACCCTTAAAGGATAATCAAGGCTTCTCATATGATAGAGTAATCCATCCTTTGTTGCATTATCCCATGCAGAAAAACCTGAACAATGTGCAAACAATACTGCAATATTTCCTATTCCAACACTTTCTAGGGAAATATTTGTTGCATTGGAGAGACCTTTCATTTCATCGATATATTCTTGAGGTATGAATCTTTTAGTTTGATTCCAACAATCAAGCAACATTTGGTATGTAAATCCTATTTTTTCTAAGTAGTGAAGAAATGCCCTTAGATTTTGTATGGCTTTTTCTTTTAATAGTGCTCCATGTTGAAATCCCATTTCATATGATGATCCTCCCAAATAGAGAATTGTTACGTTCTCTTTTATTATGAGGGAACCTGAATTCATGATTGATGCTTCATTATATGATGTATTTTGAATATTATTTATGATGAAAAAAGATTGTGCATTAGCACTCGTGATAACAATGAGAATAAGTAATAACCAAACAAAACAGATATGTAAAGGGTTATTTTTATCCATACTTGCCCTTTATAAAATTAGTATTATCAAAGTATTTAGTATTTATTCATTTATAATGAAAAAATAATTAAAAAATAGTTAAAATATTATAATTCAATTCAGAATCATTTATTGTTTTTTTGCATATATCTCTCTTAAAGGAATATAGAAGACTAAGAGTGCAATAAACAACCATAAGAGAATGCCGGGAAGTATTGGAGGAAATTCAAACAAGGTTATGTTAAATCCAGCTATGATAATAAATGCTACAATAACACCAGTTAATGCCTCTCCTGCAATTAGACCTGCGGTAAATAAAAGCCCTGAACGAATAATACGTTCTTTTGGTTTGACCTCTGTTTGTTTAATCGCAAGTTCCCACTCACTTGCTTGTTCACCATCATCTGATCCAAAGCGTCTCTCTATTTTTTTATTTGTAATATGTCGTATAACACCACCACAGAAGATTGGTGTTGCAAGGGTGAAAGGTAAATAAATTCCTATTGCTACAGGAAGAACAGGCATATCAATTAATATAAGAACAAAGGCAAGTACCATACCAGCGATGACAAATGGCCAGACCATTTCACCGCCCAGGACTCCCTTAATAACTCCACTCATAAGGAATGCTTGTGGGGCAGGTAAATTAGTACTTCCTATGCCGTATGCTTTATCAAGTGCTGATACCACGAGAGCAAGTATTGGTGCTGCAGAAAGAATGCCAACAATTTCTGCAAGTTGTTGTTTATAAGGAGTTGCTCCTATCATTTGACCAGCAGTCATAGATTGCAATACATCTCCTGAAATTGCTGCACAACAACAGATAACTGCAGCAATAAGTAATGCGACACCATACGCGTTAATATTTCCTGATAAACCAAAACCAAGCAAGATAAGCGAGGTCAATAATAATACAGATACGGTCACTCCTGAAGTTGGATTATTTGATGAGCCAAGAAGCCCGGCCATATATCCTGCAATTGCACTAGCAATAAAGGCAAATAATATGGCAAACACAGCCATAACTCCAGATACCAAATAATTTTCTGAAATCCAAACATATACCAAAAAAACCGGTATGGTAAGTGCACCAATCATTAAAAAGACCCATTTGAAATTTAAATCTTGATCTGTTCGCTTTTTTGTTTGCTCTTGTCCACTTTTGATGCCTGCGATTGCTTCTTTAATACCATCAGCTAGATTATGTCGTAGTTTAAAAATTGTCCAAAGACCACCAACGACCATTGCCCCAACACCGATATATCGAATGTAATCTCGCCAGATTTCATAGAAACCCCAGATATATTTTCCAATTTCAAGATTGCCTCCTCCCAAAACCAATGCATCATAAGTTTCACTTGGATTAATTGGAGAAGGTATTCCTGTTGCTAGTGCAATAAGGGGTGCAAGAATTGCCCAACCTAATAATCCTCCAACAAAAACGTATGATGCAATTCGAGGTCCAATAATCCATCCCACACCTAAAAGAGCTGGTGATGTGGCAACACCACCATAGAGTAGTCCATCATGTTCACCGCCCCCAATATTGAATTTTCCAATACTTATAATGCCATGTAACTTTCCACTAAATGCATGCATGCCAACTTGGCCAAATTTTAATACTGCTCCTAAAATACCACCAAGAAGTAACCATATACCACTTGCTGAAACTTGCTCATTTTTCCGTTCTTTTCCATCTCCCACCGTTGTTGTTAATACTGCTGCAACCGCAACACCTTCAGGAAACGGAAGATCGGTTTTTATGATAAGCGCACGTCGTAGCGGTACCATCCATAAGACACCTAATATCCCACCCAATGCTGCAACTACTGTTGTTTCAAGATAATGAATTTCAGTCCATGTTCCAAGTAAAACCATTGCTGGGATGGTAAAGATAACACCTGCTGCAAGAGCAGTTCCTGCTGCAGCTCCCATCATACCGATATTTACTTCAAGAATAGTACCTTTTAATGGTTTCAGTAATGCAAACGCCATAACTGCTCCAGGGATTGCGGCAGATACGGTCATACCCGCATATAATCCAAAATAAGCATTTGCTGAACCCAAAATAATTGCAAGAAGCGCTCCAATGAGAACTGCTTTTATTGTTAGTTCTGGAATATGGTTGCTTGCTGGAATAAAAGATTGGAAGTTTTCACGATCAGACATATAGTTTCGTTCTAATAATATATTGTAAATTATATAAAATCATCGAAGCATTTTAACATTTTATATGTCATAATCATTGAATTATTTTCATGTTGTTATGTCCTTACACATAAATGGACCATCGCGTTCATATCCAAATCTTCTATAGTAATTTCTGGTTCCTATTCCGGCAAGAACAATAACTTTTTTCGCATCGAATTTTTCAAAAGCAATTTTTTCCGCTTGTTTCATTAACTTTTCTCCCCAACCTCGATGTTGCCATTGTTTTTTATCTGCTTTCATACCAACTGTAACCGTGGGTCCAAATACATGAAGCTCTCTTACAAGCATTGATTTTGTTATTAAATGACCTGTTTCATATGCTTTTTCAGATGGATTCCTTAATCGGACTAATCCTATCAGTGCATTATAATTTTTATCTTTATATGTTAAGAATAATTCTTCTCCTCCCGATGCTGGATATGTATCAATGTCAAATTTTATATCTGCTTCTTGTGGTTTATAATCAGATTTATATTGCATATGGCCAACTTCTCGACATCGAATACAGTTACATGTCGACCCTTGATTTTGTAACTCTTTTTGTACAATCATTCGCAGATCACCTCTTTTCACACCCCCTTCTACCAGGTTTAATGGAATATCACGTTGAACACGTTGGATCCTTACCCATGATGGAACATTTTTTTTTATTTTAACAAGAAGTTCAACCAATTCATCAAGCGTATATGGTTGGTATTTACCCTTTTTCCATATTTGATATAGTTTTGTACCAGGTAAAATAAGAGTTGGATAAATTTTGATGGCATCAGGCTTGAATCTTTGATCATTAAAAATTAAGTTAAAAGACTCCAAATCTGATTGAAAATCTGATCCGGGTAAACCAGGCATCATATGATAAATAACTGCAAAACCCGCATCCTTTGATCTTTGAGTAGCATTGACAACATCATCAATCGTATGCCCACGATTTGTATGTTTATAAATCGCATCATTAATAGTTTGAACCCCAATTTCAACCCTTGTAGTACCTAAAGAAAGCATAAGATTAATATGTTCATTTTCTAAATAATCCGGTCGAGTTTCAATTGTTATATCACTATTTCTTATTGATGCATTTTCAGCTATTTGTTGCGCTTCTTGAATCGTTTTAGCCTTACTATCTGAAAGCGCATTTAAACACTGCGTTACAAACCATTCCAAATAATCTTTAGGATAACATGTAATGGTTCCGCCAAAAATAATAAGTTCGACCTTGTCAACAGTATGACCCATGATATGAAATTGTTCTATTCTACTTTTTACCTGTTGATATGGATCAAAATTATGTTCAATTGCTCGCCTTCCTGCTGGTTCTTTTCCAGTATAACTTTGAGGTGTTCCATCCTTTGGCCCTCCTGGACAAAAAATACAGGGATCCTCCTTTGGACAAGGATATGGTTTAGGCATAACGGTTATGATATACACACCAGAAACAGATCGAATAGGTTTTAACCGTAATGTTTGAAGAATTATTTTTCTTTGCTCTTCAGTTGCTGCTGATAGAATATCAGAATTTCTTGGAAATTGATTAAGACCATAGGTTCTACATGCCCAAAGTTTCAGTTTTGTCAGATCTTTATCATTTTTACTTTTCTCAGTAATTATTCTTTCAATTATAGCCTGGAAAATTTTTTCATTTTTCATGGAGAATACCAGTTAATTCTTTTTATCATACATATTTTTGAATATTAAAAGCTTCTTGAGCTTTTGATTTTTTACGATTATTTAACATTATTAGGATGATATAAGTGATTTTATTAATCAAATATTGTTTGTTTAGAAACCTTTATCTCATGTTTTTTATTGTAACTGATTATATTGTGGAGGTATTGGCATGTCTGAATTAAAATTAAATATTGGTGATTTTGCACCAGATTTTTGTTTGCAGAATCAAGATGAACAAACCATTTGTTTGAAGGACTATAAAGGACAACATGTTGTGTTATATTTTTATCCAAAGGACAATACACCAGGTTGTTCGATGGAAGCGATGATGTTTACCCAATTTAAAGATGAATTTGAAAAACAGAATACAATAATATTGGGGGTTAGCAAGGATAGTTGTCAGTCCCATAAGAAATTTATAGAAAATAAAAAGTTGAATATCACCCTTATTTCTGATTCTGAAAAAAAAATTCATGAAAAATATGGGGTTTGGCGGATGAAAAAATTTATGGGTAAAGAATTTATTGGCACTATTCGAACAACATTTTTAATTGATAAAAATGGTATAATAGTGCATATTTGGGATAATGTAAAAGTAAAAGGACATGTAAACGAAGTGTTAGAACAAGTGAAAAAACTCAATTAATGTGTTATTCTTTTTTTGATAACACATAAATTACCCATGGGGCAATATGGGTTTCATTGATCCATTGATATGGTTCATCTCCAGTAGCAAGCGGTTTATATTTTTGTATAATTTTCAATCCTGATTGATCATAGACTTTCTTGTAGTCTTCTTCTGACCAGAAGATATCATAGCAGGGACGTTTATCATCAATATCTGTTGTGATAATTGGAACGATATCACCTGTTTTTGCATATTTATTTTTTGGATATTTTTTTGTTGAAAAAGATGCCCATTCATGGGTATATATTTCAGGTGATGAGACCAGATTTATAAAAATACCATCCTTTTTTAATACGAAAGAAAGATCTGAAAATAGCGCTACTTTTTTTTCTAGTGTTGGGATGTTATCAAAAGTAAACGCAGAAAGGATAAGATTAAAGCTTTCTTTTGAAAATTGATTGAAATCTCCATCTTTAATGCATCGATAGTTGCCATGTGGATTTGCTTTTCTTGCTAGAGAAATCATTTCCTTTGAAATATCAACACCTATCGTGGTTAATCCGAGATTTTCTAAAAATATTGTTGACCGTCCCGTGCCACATCCAAAATCCAGCGCTTTATGTCCTTTCACATAAGTATTAATGATTTCGGGTATGTCTCGATATGCCAAATAGTATGTATTAGCAAATGCAAGTTTTGCATATGCTGCTGCTCGGGTTTCATCCCCATAAGAATTTTTAAATTTCATATACTCCACTTGATAAATTCTTATTCTTTGTAATAAGACCAATCATTCAAATAATTAAAACCTTATCCAACCTTTTGAGAAAATAATTTATTAATCCCTGGCATGCATCTTTTTGTATTTATGTGTAAGATACACCTAAAATGTTAGCCATTTATTTGTTTCATTTCTTTTCCTATCTATCGGGAAGATTGAGTAGGAGCCAAAATCTATATATATTTTCTATTATCTATATCCTTAGACCTAAGGTTTTTACATAAATATTTTTGAAGAATCAACTTTATCTGATATTTGCATCAGTAATTATTTAATATGATGGTGTAATTGCATGTTTGAGGAGAGAAAATGAATAAAAAGATATTATTTTTTATTACTATTTTGATAGTAATTGGGCTGATATCTGGTTGTGTTGAACAGGATACAAACGGAGATTTACCAGATACTAAAATTGAAACAAGTTATATAGATTTTAAAGTAACAGATAGGGTTACTGAAGATTTCAGTCATGTAAATGTAACATTCTCAGAGATACGGTTATTTAATCAAACAGAAGATGAGAATTCATATATTGTAGCAATTTCAGAACCGACAACTGTTGATTTGATAGCTTTAAATCTAAGTAGCATTAATACATCACTTGGTGTTGCTGAAATTGAGGCGGGAAATTATTCTAAACTATGGTTGAATGTAACAGCATGTACGGGTAGATTAAATGCAACTGGTGAAGAGGTTAACATATCTGTTCCTTCAGGTTGGCTGAAAATACAACAAGTACATTTATTCAATGTTTCAAAAGGAAATCATACGATTCTAATTGATATCGATTTAGAAGATTCAATTCATACATTTCATGGAGGGGAAGAATACAAATTCATCCCGGTTGTTGGTAGCATCGAACATCGATATGAACATAAATTACGATTCAGGGAACAAAATAAGAGTAAAATAAGAACCATGGTTGGAAATAGAAAACCTGTTATTGATATTGTTATCAATGACGCTCTTGTAAGAAATACCATAACTCTTGATAAAAACACATCGTATACGTTTAATGCATCAGGAACCATTGATTTGGAGGGGGATCCATTAACATATTCCTGGGATTTTGGTGATAGAAATGAATCCACAGGACCTGTGGTCACTCATGTTTATAATGAAGAGGGCAGGTATCAATTATGGTTGACGGTTGATGATGGATCAGATGAAGCAAGATATCATATTGTAGTAAAAGTTGTAAAACAAGGACAAGGAAACAGTAATGGAAATAGTTAATTAGTTATTGATTACCATTTTCTTGTAATAGTTCCAGTGCCAAGCAATATGAAACAGGGAAATAATTGCCATTGCTATCCCAAATTCAACATGCCAGAATAATAAATCTGTATAAAACGAAAGCTTAATTCCATTACTGATAAGAATTGCAAGTATCAATCCAATTATTCCTGAAACAAGAAAGGTAACTAAGAGAATTATATTCCAAATTTTTCTGTGTTGGATCCTTTTAATTTTTTTCTTTTTTGATAAGAAAAACGTTAGGAAATAGAAAATGCATAAAAGAAGTAATATTGGAATAAAATAGTAATTAATACCTTTATTATTTGATGATGAGTTATTAGGCGCACTTGTTACCACTTCTTGTAAATTAGTATTTTCTTCTTCAATCAAATTTACTCGGTTTTCTGGTGATGGCTGTGAATAATCACAGATATTATCATTATCCGTGTCAATATATCTTCCACAGGTTCCAGGAAATGGTTCATTTATTTCTCCAAATGGACAATTGTCCCATGCATATGCATCTGATGTGATAAAAACAAACGAAAAGAAAAGGAATAGTATTGTTAGTTTATAGATCAAATATGAACTCTTTTTTGAGGGAAATACAGTCATAACAATCACATGAAATAAAGGAGAAATGCTTAAATTTTATAGACTATTCCATTGATTTTTAATGGGGTTTTTAATTATTGCATATTCCTGAGCAGCTTGATTTAGGGTTACAATTTCTTCCTTGTTGGGTATTCTGAGTGCATGTTCCAGTGCCATCACAAATCGAGTTACAATTTGTGTTTCTTTGATTCATTTGAGAACAAGTACCTGTTCCATCGCAATTTTGTTTTCCTTGTGAATTACAAAAACCTATCCTATCACATTCTTCATCACAATTATTGCAATCTCCTGTACAGATCTCATCTATTTCGTTTTCACGGGCTCTCTGTTCATTATTGCTAGATGCTATCGCTAATAAGCTTCCTATTAACAAGATTTGAACGATTGCAAAGGCTATTACGATTCTTTTATTCATCTGTTTTTGACTCCTAAATTGTTTTACAGATTATTTTAGTTGAAATAATATATAAATGGTTGGTGAAACCAATGGGAGAAATCGTTTCATTTATTGAAACCTTTACCAAACTATTAAAAATACGAAAATATTAGGTTAAAGATATGGTTCAGCTTAAAAAACAATGGGTTTGGTTAATTCCAATTTCTGCCATAATCATATGTTCTATCGTGTTTATTTTCTTATTTTTTGAGTATTCAATTACTTCTTGTCAAGGATCAGGTCAGGGTAGAAACATGAATTTGATCTATGCAATTTTAATTCTTATCATTATCATTCTTGCTATTGTTTTTCCTGTAACATATGTTTACATTTCAAATAATTTAAAAAATGAAATTGAAAAAAATATGCAGATAATCTCTCAAATTACACATAAAAACAATAAAATTAAGGAAGTAGAGAATCCGCCTATTTCAAAATCATGTAAAACATTTGTGTTAAAATTTTTAAATTATAATGAGAATAGAGTCATAAAAAAACTCATTGAACATGATGGATCAATTCTCCAGTCTGAAATAAGTAGACTTGCTGGTATGGGTAAGGTGAAAGCTCATAGAGTACTAAAAGATATGGAAATTAAAGGAATTATTAAACTTGAAAAATATGGAAAAACGAACAAAATTTATTTTTCAGATGATGCAAAAGAAGTGTTTTTTAAAATAATATAATAAATTTTTATTATTGAGTTTCCATCCATTCTCTATAGTTTTAGTCCTTATAGATTAAACCTATTTTTTTATTATTGTTAAAAATCTTATAAACTAGTACATGCTTATTATCTGGTCTTTAAGCTAGGGAAAAAACAGATTAGATGGATAAACTATAAACGTAATACTCTACAAGGATATTGCTTTGGTCATACGATGTAATTTGAAAAAAATAGGCGTTAAGAGAGAGTAATATGAACTATAAAAAAAGATATTTCCATGAAGATTTCGACATCAAAGATTTTTCCTCCTTTGTTTTAGGAGCAGATGTAGGGGGAACCAATACAAATATTTGCATCGCAGGGATTAAAAAATCAAAACCTATTGTTCTTTATTCATTTCATTTTGATAGTAAGAATCTTACGTCTCTTGATACTGCTTTTAATGAAATATTGAGATTTTCTAAAGAAACATATAATATTGTGGTTAAGACTGCTTGTATTGGTGCCGCAGGCATTGTTTCACCGGAAGAACAAGTTGTTGAATTAACTAATGTACATTGGAATATTGATCTTAATGATTTGAAAAATAAAACCTTGCTTGAACATATCTATATCATCAATGATTTTCAGGCTATTGGGTATGGTATAAATTTACTTGATAAAGAGAATCCAGACGATCTTTTAATTGTTAGATCAGGGATGATACAAGGGGCAAATGCTACAAAAGTAGTCATTGGTGCAGGAACCGGACTGGGAAAAAGTATATTGGTTTATGATGAATCTTTTGATGCCTATATTCCTATTCCAAGTGAGGGTGGTCATACTGATTTTCCTTTTTTAGATGATCAAGAAATGGAATTAGTACAATTTGTAAAGAAATTTAGAAAGATTTCGCATCCATTACCGTATGAAGAATTATTATCTGGAAGAGGAATTGAAGGAATCTATCAATTTCTTAGACAAAGAAATGACTTTCAAGAAACGATGTATACAAATGAAATTGATGGTTCTGATGAAAAAGCCATGCTCATTTCAAAATATAAGGAAATAGATGAGACCTGTAAACATACCTTTTTAATATTTACAAAGTTTTATGGAAGATGTGCAAAAAACTATGTGCTAGACACTCTTGCCAATGGTGGATTATATATTGCTGGTGGGATAGCATCAAAAAACAAGGAAATATTTTCATCAGAAGCATTTTATAATGAATTTATAAATGGATACAGACGTGAAGAATTCTTATCAAAAGTACCGATTTCTATAATTATTAATTATGATGTGAGTCTGTATGGTGCTTGTTTTGCTGCATTATATTTTTTAAAAAAGAAGGATTCGATATGATTTGAAATAATACGTGTAAATATGTATGTTAAATCATAAATAATTTAAAGCTTCATGCATTGTAATTGTATTGGGTTGAAAGTTATATGTTTCAAGAGATAACATATTATCTTATTTTTGGAATTCCCTTAATAGTATATCTAGGAATATTTACGATATTCATGTTTATCCTTACTGCATTATTTGCGTTTTTGAAAAGAAAAGGGAAAATCAAATATCCAATAGTATTGCATTATAGATTGGCATATATTTCAATTTTACTTGCAATAATCCATGGTTTATTAGGTATTATCGCCTATTTTTAACAGTCGCAATATTGATATAACATACCTTTCATATGCAATGAGGAATGGGGAAGAGACATATGAAGAGTTTAAAGGTAATATTATTGAATAGGCTGGTGTTTGTTTTTGTACTATCGCTCTTATCTCTATTGGTGGTTTCCTCTTTTCTTGTAAGCGCGCATTCACCATCCAATATGGACTTGAGCTATAATGCTACATCAAAAGAATTAGGGGTTTCTTTAAGCCATCAGGTTTCTGATCCGAACTCGCATTATGTTTTCAATGTTGTTGTTTACATTAATAATGTGGTGACAATTAATCAGAATTATTCAAGCCAACCAGGTTCTTCATTTGACTACCAATTTAATGTGGTTAACGTGAGTGATGGAGATGTTATTAAGGTGACTGCATTATGTAATCTAGGGGGATCAATTACTGAACAAATAACAATTGGTCCTGATGAAGTTACGGAATCTGATGATGGTGCAACACCCGGGTTTGAACTGGTTTTATTCTTTTTTTCGCTAATTGGTTTTGCGTTCATTATCAATAAAAAAAGATATTGAAACAGTATGAATTTTCTTTTCTAGGTGGTGGAGGAAAACAAAACGAAAAAAGATCAGAAAAAAACTGAGGTAAAAATAGCAGGGATGACCTGTGCGAATTGTGCCACGACAATTGAGAAATCATTAAAGAATCTTAGTGGTGTGACAAAAGCAAACGTTAATTTAGGAATGGAAACAGCATCCGTTGAATATGATGATGAAAAAGTTGCCTTTCCCGATTTACATAAAGCAATTTCAGATGCTGGATATGAGGTAATTAATAAAAAAACTGTCATCAACATACGTGGTATGACCTGTGCGATGTGTGTTGCCACCATTGAAGATGCCTTAAGAAAATTGGATGGGGTCATAACCGTTGTTGTTAATTTAGGTTCAGAAAAAGCATATGTTACCTACGAACCACAGCTTGTATCGATTTCAGATTTTAAAAAAACTATTGAATCTGTTGGATATCAATATCTTGGTATTGAAGGAGAGGAAACCAAGGATTTGGAGGAAACATTACAAAAGAGAAATCTGAAGGAAAAACGGAATCGCATCATTCTTGGTTTTTCAGTAAGCATTGCTTTGATGGTGCTTATGTATATTCCCTTTGCATGGCCTATTCCTATGGCATATATCATGCTAGTGGTGTCAACTCCGGTTTTTGCCTATATCAGCTATCCTATTTTTATCGCTGGTTTTCGTGCATTAAAAAATAAGACCCTTAATATGGATGTTATGTATTCAATGGGAATAGGGGTTGCTTATGTATCAAGTATTTTTGGTACATTTGAGATCGTTCTCACCAGGGAATTCTTATTTTTTGAAACTGCGGTCATGCTCGCTTCTTTTCTTACCTTTGGGAGGTATTTGGAAAGTAAAGCAAAGGGCAAGACTTCTGAAGCAATAAAAAAATTAATCGGATTGCAACCAAAGAATGCCATTATTATTAAAGATGGATCAGAAGTTGAAGTACCAATAGAAGATGTGCAAGTTAATGATATTGTGGTTGTTAAACCTGGTCAAAAAATTCCAGCTGATGGTGTGGTAGTTAACGGAGAAAGTTATGTTGATGAATCAATGATATCTGGTGAACCAATCCCCGTTTTAAAACAGACAAATAACAAAGTTATTGGTGGTACCCTCAATAAGAATGGGGTGATACAATTCAAGGCAACGAAAATTGGAAAAGATACTCTCTTATCTCAAATTATTTCTCTTGTTCAGCAGGCACAAGGTTCAAAACCACCTGTTCAACGGATCGCAGATAAAGCAGTTGCTTATTTCATTCCAGTTGTTTTGACTATTGCTATATTTACTTTTATTATGTGGTATATTGTATTAGGTAATAGCTTACTATTTTCTCTTACCGCATTAATATCGGTTCTTGTGATTGCTTGTCCATGTGCCCTTGGTCTTGCTACTCCAACAGCGGTTACTGTTGGGTTGGGAAGGGGTGCTGAACTCGGCGTTCTTATTAAAAAAGGTGAAGCACTTGAAATCCCGCAAAAATTAACAACGATTATTTTTGATAAGACCGGAACGCTAACCATAGGTAGACCCGTTGTAACAGATGTTGTTGGGATTGAAATCGAAGGGGATGCATTACTAGGAATGGTAGCAAGTATTGAAAAGAATTCTTCTCATCCACTTGCAGATGCGATTGTTCGAAAAGCCAAAGAAAAACAGAGTACCTTAATGAAGGTAACTGGTTTCAATACGTTAAGTGGGCTGGGTGTCGTTGCTCATGTGAATAAAAAAGCAGTAATCATTGGTAATAGGAAGTTGTTTACTGATAAACACATTTCTTTTGAAAAAATTGAAGAGGATATCATTCGACTCGAGCAGGAGGGAAAAACCGTTCTTCTTGTTGGTGTCAATAAAAAAGTCGTTGGCTTACTTGCAATTGCAGATATGGTGAAACAAACATCAAAATCTGCAATAAAAGCATTTCAACAGATGGGATTAAACGTGGTGATGATTACTGGTGATAACCCTCGAACTGCTGCTGCAGTAGGAAAACAAATCGGTATTCAAAAGGTGTTAGCAGAGGTATTGCCCCAAGATAAAGCATATGAAGTAAAAAAACTCCAAGATGCAGGTGAGGTGGTTGCTTTTGTTGGTGATGGTATTAATGACGCTCCAGCTCTTGCGCAAGCTGATGTGGGCATTGCAATTGGTAGTGGTACGGATGTAGCTATTGAGAGTGGGGAGATTGTATTAGTAAAAGATGATTTATTGGATGCAGTTGGCGCGGTTCAATTAAGTAAAAAGGTAATGCAAAGGATTAAACAGAATATTTTTTGGGCATTTGCGTATAATACTGCCTTAATCCCAGTTGCTGCAGGAATTCTTTATCCATTTTTTGGTATTACGTTTCGACCAGAGTTTGCAGGTTTTGCTATGGCGATGAGTTCTGTGACCGTTATCAGTCTCTCATTGTTATTAAAAGGTTATACGCCACCGATAAAAAAAACTATTGAGATGGATGGAGAATTGGTATAATCGCTCATTTTGTTAGCGTGTTTATTATTGAGCCACATTCAAAAAATTTAGAAGAAAAGGAATATAAAAAATTAAAGAATGAAAAATAACACTCTAATATATTGTATTAATAATACATTATTTCTTATCAATTGAATCTAATCCAGCAAGACCTAAACAGAACATTCCGATTCCAAGAAGTGTTGCCACTGTTTTTAATTCAAGGGTACCTAGTGTAGCAGTTACTACAGTTACCACGCCCATTGCCAGCCCAATTGCATAAAAAATCAGTTTTGTTAGAGATTTTATATCTATCTTATCACCATTCAACAATATACTATTTTAAAATAAATTATTTTCTTTTTTTTATAAGCAAATTTGACAACCTTATTTAATGAGATACTATTAACGAGAGTGTTGGTTGTTAAAGGTCAAAAGTTATACATAATAAATCATATGTTTTGATGGTTATGGACAAGGAATTAATTAATAAAATAACAGATATCTCAGAAACATTACTTATTCCATTATACTGTCGAGCAGCAGAAACACAATCGGATACTCCTCTTTTAATTGATAAAAAAGCAGTGGAAATAACCAAAGAATTAAACAAGATATTGATAACATCTGAGTCAGAGTTACATCAAACCCTTGCAGCTGGAAAAGTAAGAAGAAGATTAGGGAAAAAACTCAATGTTACTCTTTCACTTCGAACCAGAAAATTTGATAGATATTGTTCTTCATTTCTAAAGAAAAATCCTGAAGGAGTCATTGTTGAACTGGGATGTGGGCTCAGCACAAGATTTCCCCGAATTGATAATGGCAGACTTATTTGGTATGATCTAGATTTTCCTGAAGTAATAGCCATTAGGAAACATTTTTTCAAGGAAACTGATAGGTATCATTTTATCGCCTCTTCTGTTCTTGATTTCAATTGGATGGATATCATTAATAAAGATCATAAAAACATTCTTTTTATTGCTGAATGTCTTTTCATGTATTTGCAGGAAGATGAGATAAAAAATCTTGTTTTAACACTACAAGAAAAGTTTCCTGGTTGTGAACTTGCCTGTGAAGTTGTAAATACCTATTTGGTAAATGTATTGAAAAGGAAGATTTGGCGGAAAAAATTTCAACGAGATTTTCACCTTGGAAAAGACGCCTCTTTTTATTTTGGAATACGAGAGAGCAACGATTTAGAAACATGGCATGAAGGCATTACTTTTCTTGATGACTGGACGTATTTTGATGATAAAGAAAAAAAACTTGGATGGATGAATCTCTTTGCAAAATCAAAGAAATTGAGTAAAACCCAATGGATTGTTCATTATCAATTGAAATAACCATGTAATTACAATTCAATGGTAAAATAGACTCTTTTGAAATTTTTTCCCTTGTTTACTGCATCTTTAAATTTCAGCATGCCGATTTCATTAAGATTTTTAACATGACAACCGCCATCTGCTTGTCTGTCAAATCCTTTTATATCAACGATTCGTATCGTATCAATATCATGGGGAAAACCCATAGCTAATTTAAACAAGACCGGGTCTTTTTCCGCTTCCTCTCTTGATATATAATAGATATCAACTGGAAAATTTTTCTTTATGATAGTATTTGATCGTTCAATGGCTTCTTTGATAACCGCAACATTCATTTCATCCATATTCAGATCAATACGGCCTTTTTCTGTTGTCAATTGATTTCCAGTTACCTTTAAATCATACTCATTAAAGAATATGCCACTTAATACATGGGTTGCGGTATGATATCTCATCAATACATTCCGTCTTTCCCAATTTAGTTTACAATGTACCTTGTCACCTTGTTGTAATCCTTCCGTATCTACTTCATGACTTATTGTACCAGAGAATTTTCCAGTATATACAACATTATGCTTGTTTCCATCTTCTGTTGTAAGAGTTCCGGTATCCCATTCAACGCCCCCTCCTTTTGGAAAAAAAGCTGTTTTATCCAATACAATGAATGTACCCTTGGAAATAGATACAACTTCAGCGTCCCATTCTTTCAAGTATGAATCATCCATATAAAGAGCTTTTACCATTCAATCATCCAAATAGCTAATTCACTTTATTCACATTTAATTTTTTCTGATATGATTTTTGAAAGAAACGATAATTTAGACATTTCTGTAAAAAACAATGTTTCTTTTAGAAAGTAGCCCCAAAACATAATTTGTTAAATTGAGCTGATATGTTTTAATTGATGTTTTACCGGTCAGTATAGGTTTTGTTAATGGATGGCGAAAACCATTTCACTTGCACCTATTTGCAATAAGAAAAATATTCCAAGAACGATAAAAGCAATACCTCCAATTTTTGTGATTAATTTCTCATTGATTCTTTCAGAAATGATTTTTCCTAAGAATATTGCTATTATTGATAATATTGTAAGAGCAAGTATGGTTCCCAAGAACACAAGGTATGGATTGTAGTTGATAGCAAATAACGCAGCAGCAATCTGTGTTTTATCCCCCCATTCGGTTACCATGATAAGTAAAAATCCTGTTAAGAATATATTTTTATCAACCGTTTTTTCCTTATCTTCTCTATCTTTTTTTATAAGCATTATCAATCCAAATAAAATGAAAATAAATCCCGAAATTAGTTTTAATATATCAATGGGAACAATTGTTGTTATCCACGCACCAGCAAGAACAGCAATACCATCAACAATTACAAATGCTAGTATAATGCCAAGTAATAATTCGATATGTTTTTTTGTTTTTGAAGATAACAAGAGAATGGATATTTGTGTTTTGTCTCCAAGTTCCGCAGCGGCAATTGCTATTAAAGGAATTATTATATCTTGAATAATAGGTAACACCAAATCTAGCTATGTTTATGTGAGTATATGCCTTTACATTCACAAATACTTTTCAAATTTTACTATTATTTTCCAATGAGTTCTTCAACTTCTTCTTTTCCGCTTTTCAGTTCTTCACCTTGTTCTTTATCAAATAACAAAAGCAGTGTTTGAAACTCACCAACATGTTCTTTTTCTTCTTTTGCAACATCAAGAAGCACTGTTTTAATATCCTTATTTTTTGCAAGTGCTGCCATTTCTTCATAAAGATTAATAGCATCTAATTCTGCAATAAGTGCTGCTCTAAGAATTTCCTTATCGATGTCTTCTGATTTTATTTTACTTATATCTATTGGTATTGTTGATAACATGACTTTTTTCTCCTTTAAAATTGTGATTTATTATTTTAGATGGGTACTTCTTTTTCATTTGTCCAAAGTCCATGAATGTTACAGTAGGAAAATGCAATTATTTTCCCTGGTTTTTCTGTTTGAAAACACATAGTTCCTTCTGGACGAGTATACATCATACTAGTATTTGGTCCATCTATTGAAGCGCCATGGCTGGCAAACTCTATTTTTCCGATACGGTATGGAAATTTTTCACCTGCAGGGTGAAAATAAAGTTCGATCCAATCTATATGATGTTCCGTTGTATTTGGATGGGGAATCTCTTTTCCAATACTTACCTTTATCTGGATTGATTCATCTTTAGTAATTGTATCGGGTAGTTCGATTACCGGAACATGTTTTTCTTTTTTCCAATCTGCTTTTTGAAACATTTCAAATATTTGTTCCATATGTATATTACCTCCCTTATATCTTGTATTACTTCTTATTCAATTTTGTTATAAATAATTTATGAATAATGTATTAAACCCAATGGTTTGAGGGACGAGTTCCGTAGCTGATTTCGCATGATCGAAGAGTTCATTCAAAAAGGATTTTCTAAAATAGTAGGTTGTATTCATTCATGCATTATTTTTTATGCCTTTTTTTCTTTAATTCCAAGGAATAAAAGAAAGGCAATTATCCATAAGATAACGATGAGAATTATTGAATAGAGGTAGCTTCCCCAAATTGTGTTTATTGGTTCGATAATTATTATTAAAAATACGGATCCAACTTGCGAAAAAAACCAGAGAAGAGATGAGGCTCGACCTTCCATTCCTTTGCCTGAGAATTGAGTGGATAATTCTAATACAAGTGGAAGGGCAGACATTAAAAAAAATCCTGTGATAAAAAAGATTAGAGCTAGGAGTTCATAATTACTTATGATTCCAATCAAATACAATAATACGGTTCCTACAACTAAATCTACTAAAATAAAGGGTTTTAATTTTTTAATCTTATCTGAAAGAGCAGGTATGATAATTGATCCAAGGATCCCACCAATTATTAAAAGTCCTCCGAGAAGACCTGCTTCGTTTATACCAATCCCATGCAGTGCGTGAAGCATTTGCTCAAGCCAGGTCATGAGAGCGGTGAATCCACCGACAACAACAAAGAAACCAAATTCAAGAATGAGAAATGGTTTCAGTTTACTTAGTATCCAAAAATCATGAAGCGAAAAGGAAGCGCTAGTGTCAATATTACTAACAAGGGGTCCTTCTTTTGCAAGGATGATAAATATAAATGTTGCAGCACAAGAAAGATATGCATAGATTATGAGTAATTTTTCCAAACCAAATGATAAATAAATACTAGGGGTCAATGCAAGTGCTATCATCATTCCAAGAAATAACCCGATTGTTCCAAGTCCTGTTGCAAGACCTTGTTCTTTTTCTGGAAACCATGCGCTAGCAAGCTTTGTTATACTACCAAAGATAAATGGTTGTGAGATGGCCGCCCCAATTTGTGATAGTAATAGAATGGTAAAATTGTATTCGAGTGTTACTGAAAAGATTCGTACTATTGAAAAAACTGCTAGAAATAACGCTCCGACTTCAACACTTATTTTAAATCCTTTTTTGTCAATGAATATTCCTACAGGAATTGCGGTAATAACAAAAACAAGTGGCCATACTAATGATAAGAGTGAGATATCAAAAACGGTCACATTGTACAGTATCGCCATCTCTGATGAGAGCGGGGCAAAGGTAAGCCATAGTAATTGAGATGTTAATGCAATGATGATAAAAACAGAAAGGACAATCCAGCGGTATGCATAAATATTATGCCTATTTTCTTCTTCAGACATCGAGGAACACCCCTTAATCTATATAGTGATTTAATTATATAATTAATATTAAATAAAAAAACAGTATTTATATATATGTTTTTTCAAATAGTCTTGTTTTCATTAACGTACCTCTGATACATCAAAATGATATGCTTCATAGGATTGTTTTTGTCCTTTTTCTCTTATTGTAAGCGTCTTAATAGATACGATTTACGGGAGAAGAAGTGCTTATTAATGCTTTTTTACTATTTTCGTTTTTGTATGAACAGATAATAAATGATTTATAAAGAATCATGGTTCACCGATATGAAAGTACTATGAAAGATCAGGACCATGAGAATGCATTTTCCGATCATCTTTTTGAATATCGTGATGTTGAAAAGAAAAAATTGTACCTATCACTTTTAATTACATTAGTTGTCATGGTTGTTGAGATCGTAGGCGGATTTCTTACCCATAGTATTGCGCTATTAAGTGATGCAGGACACATGTTTACCCATAGTTTTGCCATAGCAATCGGACTTATCGCAATTATAATTGCTAAAAAACCTCCCTGTCATCATAGAACCTTTGGGTTATATCGTGCTGAGATTTTAGCTGCATTTATTAACGGTCTTTTTCTGCTAGCAGTCGCAATTATCATTATTTATGAAGCGTATCTTCGGATAATTAATCCATTAGACGTACAGGGTTTCCAAATGTTATATATTGCATTTATCGGGCTTGGAACCAATATTGCAAGTATTCTGATTTTACATGGCAGCCAACATGGCAGTATCAATGTCAAAGGGGTGTTTTATCACATGATTGCTGATGCTGTTTCTTCTGTTGGAATAATAATTGCAGCGGTCATAATTATTTATACACGATGGAATTTTATCGATCCTCTTGTGAGCATCGGAATTTCATTGTTGATTATTTATTGGTCGTGGGGTATCTTAAAGGAATCAACTGGAATTTTATTAGAAACTGCTCCAAAAGGAATTAACATTGATATGATTAATAATGATTTAAAAAAAAAGTTTCAGGAAATAAAATCACTTGGCCATGTTCATCTATGGACCATAATTCCTGAGATGGTGGTATTTTCTGCCCATATAGCCCTAAAGGATAATACTGTAGAAAAGGAAAAACTTGTTCAAGACATTAATGCGTATTTAGCAAAAAAATATAAGATCATAGAATCAACGATACAAATAGGTTCAGATAGCAATATGGATAAGTGTAAAATTGATTAGAGAGACATAGGTTTAATATGGTTCAATCTAACCTATAAATGATACTTTTTTATTGTATTTCTTCTAGGTTACCAAATGTTCTAAGAATTAATTCTGAAAGAGCGGGATGAATATGCATTCCTCGTCCGATATATTCTATATATCCTCCAAGGGCCATGGCATTGATTACTTCTTGTACAAGGATGGCAGCGTAGGGTCCAATAATATGAAATCCTAAGATTTTCCCATCTTCTTTATTTACAATGGCCTTTGTGAAACCTTCAAGCTCCATCATGGCTTCTCCTTTAGCAACATCACTATATTTGGCTTTACCAACTAAAACTTGAAATTGTTTTTTCGCTTCTTCTTCTGTTAATCCAACTCCTGCAATTTGTGGATAGGTAAAAATTGCATAGGGAACTGCTTGATATGTCATTGGCATCTTTTCATGATTTACAGCATTACTCCATGCTAGTGTTGCTTCTTCATTGGCGACATGTTTGAACATATATTTTCCTGTGGCATCTCCAAAAGCCCAGATGTTTTTCTTTGTTGTTTCAAGGTATTCATTGACTTTGATGTACCCTTTTTGATCAACTGCTACGCCAATGTTTTCGACCTGTAATACATCCGCGTTTGATGTTCTTCCTGCTGCAATCAATATTTTTTCAGATGAAAATTGCTTCTGTTCATTTGAAGTTTTATCTTTTCCTAAAACAACTATTCGATGTTGTTGTTTTTTTATTTCTGATATATCAAAATTTGTGACAATTTCTAATCGTTTATCCATTAATTTTTTTAATAATGAGGAAATCTCGGGTTCCGCATTTTTAATTAACCTATCACTTCGTTGAAGGATGGTTATTTTTGTTCCCATCGCTGAAAAAAAATGGGCAAACTCAACAGCAATATACCCCCCTCCAATAATAATCATGCTCTCTGGTTTCTTAGCTACATCAAAAATGGTATTATTTGTTAAATAATCAACTTCTTTGATTCCTTTAATAGGAGGGATTAATGGTCTGGCACCTGAACCAATAAAGATTTTTTTTCCATGAATTTGTTCACCATTTATTTCTATGGTATAATCCTTGATAAAACGACCTTCTCCTTTGTAATACTGTAAATTCTTGATAGGTGTCTTTAAACTCTGATCCATATGTTCATGACTTACTCTAATAGGTTTTCTCATATGTTCCATGATTTTTTGGAAATCAATATCTTTGATTTCAGCGGTGATTCCAAGTTTTTCTGCTTCATTGATTTCCATGATTCGATCAGCAGGATAAATAAGCATTTTTGAAGGGATACAGCCGACATTTAAACAGGTGCCACCAAGGGGGCCTTTATCAACCCATGCAACCTTGAATCCATGAGATAATGCTTGATTTACTATTTCCCCACCGGACCCACTGCCGATTACTATCACATCATATTTCTTCATTTTTTATTCCCTCATGTTTCATTTTTTTGTGAAAGTTGAAGCGTGTGTGCAAATGTTTTCATCTGTTTTATAATGCTCATTAATCCATTCGCTCTTGATGGTGATAAATGTGTGTTCAACCCTATTTTATTTATAAAATATAACTCCGTAAGAAGAATCGTTTCAGGTGAATTATTGTTGAGAACTCGTAATAATAATGATATTATTCCTTTGATAAGGATTGAATCACTATCTGCAAGAAAATGGATGTTTTTATCATTCATTTCTGCTATAAGCCATACTTGTGACTGACATCCGCTTATTGTATTTTCTTGTGTTTTTAATGTTTCATCCATTGGTTGTAATGTTTTTCCTTGTTTGATTAAGTAATCATATTTATCAAACCAGTCTTTATATTGGGAACATTCTTCAATGATTTTATCCTGCGTTTTTTTGGTGTCATCAATCATTTTTACTGAAGCATCTCCTGGACCTGTTTAATCCCTTCAATGAATCTATCTATATCTTCTTTAGTATTATACAAGGCCATACTTGCACGAAGGCTTCCTGTTATGCCATAATGTTTCATGACAGGTTCTGCACAGTGGGTGCCACTTCGAACTGCGATTCCCATTGAGTCAAGAATCTTTACCGCATCGTAATGATGAATATTTTCAAGGTTAAATGATATGATACCACATCGCTCAGATGCATGACCATAGATGGTCAGCCCTTCTATTGTCTTTAATTGGTCGAGTGCATAGTGTGTTAGTTCATTTTCATGTTTTGCAATGGCTTCACTTCCAATGTTTTTGATATATTGTATTGCTTTTCCAAGACTTATGACTGCAGCAATATTACTGGTTCCCGCTTCAAATTTATAGGGTACATCTGCATATGTTGTTTTTTCAAAACTCACCTTGGATATCATCCCTCCACCATATTGATATGGCGGCATGGCTTCTAACCATTTTTCTTTTGCATAGAGGATGCCGACTCCTGTTTCTGCAAAGAGTTTATGTCCTGAAAAAACAAAGAAATCACAATCAAGATCTTGCACATTTATTGGGATATGTTGCACTGCTTGTGCCCCATCGATTAAGACCGGAATGTCTTTGTTATGAGCAATTTGAATAATTTTTTTGATTGGGTTAATGGTACCAAGAACATTTGAAACATGGGTGAGGGCGATAAGTTTTGTGGTATCTGATATGAGGTTATGTAATGCACCAATCTTAAGGGTTCCATCCTCGGTAAAAGGAATGATTTTGAGTGTTGCCTGCTTGTTTTGACAAAGTGTTTGCCATGGGACAATATTTGAATGATGTTCCATTTCAGAGATGATGATAGTATCATTTTTTTTGATAAATTTGTTTCCAAATGATTGGGCAACAAGATTTATTGATGCAGTTGTTCCTGAAGTAAATATGATTTCTTTTGTTTTTTTGGCTTTGATAAAATCTTTGACTTGCTCTCGGACGGATTCATATGCATGACTTGTTTGTTCACCTAAATAATGGACTCCTCGATGGACATTGCTGTTCATTTTACTGTAATATTCAACCACACTATTGATGACTTCTTGAGGTTTTTGTGTGGTTGCAGAGTTATCAAGATACACGAGACGATGACCATGTATTTTTTGTTTTAATATGGTGAAATCTGCCCGTATCTTATTGATGTCTCTCATTGGAATTCTCCTCATTTTTACCTAATTGAACCAGCGAAAACCATTTGTTTTTATCCATATACATATATTGAATCTGTAGATCTGCACGTTGTGCTAAATTTTTAATTTGCTCCTCTGAAAATTTATATGAGTTCTCAGTATGAATTGTTTCCCCTTTTTTAATTGAAATATTAGCAGATAGATAAGGGCTGATTATCTCTATGTCTTTCATTGCCTTCAGATGCATTTCAATCCGGGTTAATCGCTCATTATAAAATGCGATATGCTCAAATGTTTCAGGATCAAAATCAGTTTTGATATGCTCATTGACCACATTTAGGATATTTTTATTGAATTTTTCAGTAATGTTTTTACTATCATTATAAGCGTGTTCAAGGATTTTTTTGCTTTTTATCATGTCAAAACCAAGTAATAAGATATCCTCTGCTTTCATGATGTCCTGCAACTGTCCTAAGAATTGTTGTGATTCTTTCAATGAGAAATTTCCGATGGTACTTCCTAAAAAACAGATGATTTTCTTTTTTTCTTTTGGAATCACATCCAGTTGGGTCATGAAATCAGCAACGATGCCGCGTATGCTAATTCCAGGGTATTTTTGTAAAAGAATTGTTGATGATTTTTCAACAGCATTATAGCTAACATCAAAGGGAATATAACAAATTGTTTTCCTATAGACTTCAGGGATGGTATCAAGAAGAATTGATATTTTTGAACAATCACCACTGCCAAATTCTATGATATCAACATCATGTAATTGGTCCCTGATTGTTTGAGCCACCTTTTTTATTAATGGTATTTCCGTTCGAGTGAGATAATATTCTGGAAGTTTTGTTATTTCTTCAAAAAGTTTTGATCCATTCGCATCATAAAAAAACATGCTTGATATTTTTTTGGGATTTCCTGTGAGATTTGTAAGGATGTTTTCTTCTATAGGTTCCTTGGTGTTTTTTTCTACATAATTATCAATTTGTATTAATGAATTGATTAACTTTTTCCCCCGTGCCCTTCTAATTGTTTTTGAGTGTTATATGATGTATTTTTATTTATTTTTTTTGGGATGCCTGTTTCATATGGATTCTCATTTTTACTCCATTCGAACCAGCCTCCATCATAGACGGATATATCTTCCCATCCCATAAGCCAAGCATTGAAAAAGGCTTCACTTCCCCGCCAACCTGTTCCACAGTAGAATGAATTATGTTTCTCTTTGGTTATTCCGACTTCTTTCCACATGTCTTCGATTTCATGAAATTCCCTTGTGGTGTGATCAAGGTTTCGATAGTTTTCCATGTGGTATGCATCGCTTCCACAGTTGCCAAACACTGAACCGGGTATTCTCCCCTTTTTTTCTATGTAATGATACCCGCTCACTTCGCCAATATATTCCTTCCAACTTCGAACACTGATCAGGTTTTTATCTGTTCCTTTTAGGATTTCTTTTGCTTGTGTTGTATCTACTGCAATTTCAGGATGAACGGGAATTGTTGTTCCAAAATCGTTTACCGATTGTTTTTCGTATGCTTTTGTTGTTGTTTGATACCCTGCATCTATCCAGGACTGTAATCCACCATTTAGAATTCGTACATCTTTTACTCCGGCATACATCATGATAAATGCACAGCGGATAGCCCCAAGATGACCGGCACTACTTCCAGGAAAAGGATCCTTGTTTTCTGGATATGAGAATCGTCCATACAAAATAACCGTAGTATCATATCGTATGCCATGTTGCTCCAGCGTCTTTTTCAGTTCTGCTGGTGTTCGTCGATTCCATGTTTCTTTAGCCTCTAAGAGATTTGTATCTAGTTCAATTGCTTTGGGGATATGATCCTTTTCATAGTCATTTTTATTTTGATAGTGCGCATGACAGAGAACAAATGGTGTATTTGTATATTCTAAAGCATTGCCGGTGGTAATGAGTTCATGGAGCCAGTCGGCTGAAACTAATTGGCCATATCTTTCCAACTTATCCATTGGAAGGGTTTTATTGGAAGTCCATTCATTAAGAAAATAAGGGTATATTTTTACATGAGGATAGCCGGCTTTTTTGAATTGATGGGCTACCGTTTCTATATGTGTTTTATCATAGCCATAAACAATTATCGCATGCTCTGGCTTGATTTTTTTTGTTTGTACAATTTCTATCCAATCGATATAATCAATCCATTTGAAAGGGAGGCTTCTTGCTCCCTGAATATGTCCACCTCGTGCTTCGTTTTCTAGCTTCCATCCATTATATGCTTCAATTGGCCGAACATCGATTATTTTGACTTTTGGATTACCAATGTTTCTTGCTAGTTCATCTGTTGTAATGATTGGGATTTGTTGTAATTTTTCATGCTTCATTTGATCAATTTTCCTTCCTAATTGTGCTTTCCACCTTGGTTGGTAGATGTATTTATCGCCCTTTTTCCACCGCTGCTATGATAGAATTAGTATAATATCATACGTATTATATGACAATTGTCGTATTTATTGTCATCATATTTTGAATTTAATCTGATAAAACATTAATAAAAGTTCTTATTATAATCATTAATGATTTTTTCAATATGAAATATTTTCTATTATAGTAAGTGATCAAAAAGTGTGCATATCTGTTCATTTTTTCTATATAATATGACCATGCTTATATATCATCAATGAAATCAAAGACCATGGTTGAGGGATATAAAAAAAAGAGTCATGAACATCGATCTGATTTGGCTGGTGAACACCGGTGGGGTGATATTGGTCAACTGATTTTTTTCGTCGTGTTTATTATTGGAATGATTGCCGATGTGTTTTTCGTTCATAGTTCTGCTTTCTTGCAAGACTTAATTCCTTGGTATGTATCACTTATTTTATTTCTTCCCCTGTTTTTCATTGCAGGATATTTTGTGCAGAGTTCGCATAAAAAAATATTTCAAGAGGAAAGAAAAGAACTGGTGGTTATCAAAGAGGGCATATATGCAAGGATGCGACATCCCATGTATTTTGGTGCAATTCTCATGTTCTTTAGTTTTGTTATCCTAAGTTTTTCTATGATAGCATTGGCGATTTTCGTTGTTATCGTTCTTTTTTATTACGTCCTTTGTCGGTATGAAGAGCAGGTAATAATTGAAAAACTTGGAGATGCATATAAGGATTATATGGAACAGGTTCCAATGCTTTTTCCCAAGTTACGATGATACGCATAGAGATGTTGAGTTATATGTAGAGTACCTGTGTTTTATTCAAAGGTTAGCTGATTGGTTTTTACCATCTAATTTTACCCATTTAAATAAATAAAAAATTATTACAACAACCTTTTATAACACCATGTATCATTCTGTCATGGGGTTGTAAGTTATGGTACGAGCAATTTGGAAAGATAAAGTAATTGCAGAAACTGAAACCTATGAAATGGTGGAAGGAAATTATTATTTTCCACCGGATTCGGTGCAAAAAGAATTTTTAAAGGATAGCTCCACTCATACAACATGTCCATTTAAAGGACTTGCAAGCTATTTTGATGTTGTTGTTGAGGGGGAAGTCAATAAAGATGCTGCATGGTATTATCCAGAACCAAAACCAGGATATGAGCAAATAAAAAATTATGTGTCGTTTTGGAAGGGTGTAGAGATTAAGGAATAAAAATGTATTAAAATCAGTTTTTCATTAGTAATAATAACTTATTGTGGGAGTATGAAATTTACCGATAAAAAAACAATTCAAATAGATAGAGATCTTTCTGATTTAGATACATTTACCCTTGACTTTGTGAAGATTCTTAAAAAACATACAAATTATGTTATTGTAAGTGGTTATGTGGCCATTATTCTTGGTAGGGCTCGTGCAAGTGAGGATGTTGATATCATTATTCCAAGAATTGATTTTTCAACATTTCAAGTATTTTATAATGAGCTAAAAGAAAATAATTTTTATTGTTTAAATGCTGAAAAAGATGACATTGTTTTTTCTTATTTAGAAGATAATTTAGCTGTGAGATTTGCAAAAATAGGTTCAATGATTCCAAATATTGAAATGAAATGGACAAAAAATGATTTTGAGACTATTGCCCTTGATAATGCTATTGATATAAAATTTAAAAATAAACTTCTTTGTATCTCTCCATTTGAACTTCAGATAGCTTTTAAAGAAGCGGTATTGAAATCACCAAAAGATTTAGACGATGCTACGCATATTAGAGAAGTAACCAAAGAGTTTATAGATAATGATTTAATTCAGAAATATAAGGAGATGTTACGTGGGTTTTATAGAAGAGAACAATAAAGAAAATACAAGATTTGTTCATAAATGGGCTGAATATGTCCGGACCCATAGTGATGAAGATTGGTCCAAACAGCAGAATGTGATAATTAATTCTGCGTTACGAACTGCGAACATGACTCGTGAGCAATTTTTTAAGATGAAAGGAGAAACTCATTACGTGAAATTTAACAAAGAAGAGGTTTCTAGGAAAGTAGATTAATACATGGTTTATTTCCTTTTTTAATATTTATTGTTGGTAGGTGTTCTTAATGGATTTATTTATCACCACCTTTGAATCTGTTGCGGTGTTGCTTGGGATTGGCCTTATTGGGTTTTATATCATTAAAAAAAGGATTCTTCCAGGTAATATTTTAAGTGTCTTATCGCCTCTTGCTTTAGAAATTGCTCTTCCCTGTCTTATCTTTGTTCGGATTGTCACCACGTTTACTCCTGAAGCATATCCGGATTGGTGGCAGCTTCCGTTTTGGTGGGCTCTTTTTACGCTTGTCACTCTATCTTTAACCCTTGGTTTTATGTTTGTTTCTAAGAAATCATTTCGTCGGGAGTTTGCGATCAGTCTTTTCTTTCAAAACGCCATATTTTTTCCTTTGGCAATTCTAGCAGGTATTTTTCCTGATGATCCCTCGTATCTTTTGTATCTGTTTTTCTTTACGATCTTGTATCCACCTCTTTTGTTTAGTACCTATTTATTGTTTTTTAAAACTGAAAAAAAGATATCTATTAATTTGAGGCGTATTGTCCATCCCGTGTTGATTGCAACAATTATTGCGGTATGTATCGGGTTTATTGGTCTGGGTATTACGGAGGATAACATTGTTATTCGTATCCTTTCTCTTCTTGGTGGGATGACGATTCCTCTTTTGTTTATCATTCTTGGTGGTAATATCTATAATGATTTCAAAGCACAAGGAAGGTTGCAGGTGTTTGAGGTTGCAAAGTTTGTGCTTGTTAAAAATGTTGTTTTTCCCTTTATTTTTCTTGGGATTTTGTTTTATTTTAAAGCATTTATCCCTTTTCATATTATGATTATTTTGATAATTCAAAGTGCGGTGCCACCAGTGACTGCGGTTCCGTTGGTTGTTGAACGGGCTGGTGGGAATCGTTCGATTGTGAATCAGTTTATTGTCGCAAGTTTCATCGTAAGTTTATTTTCTATTCCGTTGGTGATGTATCTGTTTGAGATGTTGTTCTAGGTTTATAGGGGTATTAGATGTATAGTTAAATTACCCTTACATTTTAATTAAAATAGATAAAAATTTAAATTTGTAAAGGTAATTTTTACCGAACGGTGAATGTATTTAAAATATGATTAATAAAGAGATTGCAGAATTGGAAGGATTTCAATGATTTTTTGCAAGAGTGTTATGATTGGTTTGTTGATTGTTTTGTGTTTTGGTATGGTTACTTGTAATGGGTCAGACCATGGGCTTTCATGATTAAAGACATCTTTTGCTCTGACTCGTATCTGGAAGTCCCCTTCTCTTATCCATTGGTATGATGCTTCTCCATGGTTGTCTCTTGCTTGTAACCAGTCACTAATGGTTCCGTCTCCCCAGTCGAATTGATAGAGAATTGTATCGTTGTCTGGATCGGTTGTTTGGGTTGTGTAGGTATAGGTTCTTCGTGTTCTTCCTTGGGTTGGTCCTGTTGGTATACTTGGTTTTAATGGTGCTTGGTTATTTGTTGATTCAAAAAGGTCTTTGAGGAAATACACATGTTCTCCTTGTTGGAGTTCTTGCTTGAGGTTAATGGTTACTGGATTGTTGTAGTTGTAGAAGTAGTAGAGGGTGAGTGTTTGTTCTTTGAGGTCTGCTATGGTCGAATACACGCTTGGGTAGAAACCTGTTTGATGGGTCGCATCACATATTTCTGCGAAATATGGGATTGTTAGGTCTGGTAGGTCTTCAAGCATTGCTACTGCGGTTTCATATCGCCAGCAGGGGTATCCACCGAGTTGTGGATGGCTTTGATAGAAGTTGGTGACGACTTGATAGTCTCCTTGTTTGTGTATGATGTCATCTCCTTCTATGATAATGGAGTCTCCGGTGTTGTCTACCCAGAAGACTTGGTAGGTTGCCATATGTTCAAGGTTGTAGGTATCATAGACTTGGATGACTTCCTCTATGGTTGAGCAGACTGAGAGGGCATAGGATTCAAGGGAGTATTGGTAGTGATCGCTGCTGTCGTAGTAGGAGGGTTTGTGTTGTGAATTGGTTGGGGTGAGTCTTGGTGTTGCAAAACAGTCATAGAATAATCCTTGATCGTTGAGTCCACATTGTGGGCAATGCCAGTCCGGATCTATTGATAGAGGCCAGTGGTTTTCTATGATGATTCTTCCATGTTTTCCCTCTGTTACTGGTAGTGTTCGTACCCAGAAATCATAATCATACCAGTCCTCATTTGATCCGACAAGGATAGTGTTTTCTTGGGTATATGTTAAGCCTGTGCAAGCTGTTATGGTGTTTTGAAATAGTAAAAAGAGAATTAGTATTGATAGTAGCAGTATTTTTTTCAAGTTAAATCCCCAGTTATTAACTAATATGATTTTAGGATAAAAAGGTATTGAGGAATTTTTTGAACGTTTTGTAGTGAACATATTGTAAGGAAAAATTGGATTAATGAAAGACAGTTTTTTAATTTGATTTTTCTTTCATTATTTTATCAAATTTGTCAGATTTAACAAATACTAGTTTCTTTTTACCAATTATTCCTTTTTCAAGAAAACCTTTTTCAACTAAATCAATTAAATCCGATCTTGCAGTTTCATAGACTACATCAAACATTGTCTGAATTTCGTTTATTGTTATAGATTCATTTGGATGTCTATTAAATCTTTTAATTACTTCCATCTGACGAGTGTTTAATTCATAACCCTTAAGTTGTATAAGCCTCATGATTTGTTCTTTTTCTGTACTTTGTTTTTCCATATAGGATTGTAGATCGCAAAGAGCCTCGTCTATAATTTTTATATGATAATTAATAAAATATGTTAGGTCGTTTTCATCTTTTTCAGTATGGAGATATGCTCGTGCATATTGTGCTGGAGAGTCTTTGATTTTTCTTGATATTGATATGTATTGGAATAGCCAATATCCTTTTGAGAGGACATACCAATAAAAAAGCGATCTTGCTGTTCTTCCGTTCCCATCAATAAATGGGTGGATATAGCCCATGAAAAAATGAAGAATACATGCTTTTATGATGGGATGTATGAAATTTTCATCAGACTCATGATTTGCAAATTTACAATATTCATTAATAAGATCTGGTATCAACTTAAAATCAGGGGGAGTATATCCTATTTCTCCGGTCATACCATCCATTAATTTAAATTCATTTGAGTCTCTGAATCTCCCTTCATATTTTTGATTGTCTAACGTACCATTCGTCATTTTTTTATGCATTGTTAAAATAATATCCGGAGTCAATGTAGTATCCTTTAAATTCAAAACATATTTCATTGTTTCATAATTGTTTAGAACCATTTGTTCATGAATAGTTTTTGGATCTTTTCCTTTTCTTAGCATCTCTTTAGCATCTTTTCTTGTAGTTAATGCTCCTTCTAGAATACTGGATGCAATAGCTTCTTCCATTGATGAGTTTATTTTCAACGATTTCTCTCTTTCGTCTTTAGGTAGTATTGATTTATCGTTTAAGGGACCTGCTAAGTTAAGATCAAATTCGTGAAGTTTCTTTTGTATTCTGTCTAAAATAGTATATCCAAATTCAAATTTCTCTTGTTTGTTTATTTGAATTTTCTTTGATTTAAGTTTTCTAATGAATTTAATGGCAAACCAAAAAATTTCTAAATCTATATCTTTTGGAATATCTTGATATTTGATTTCGTCCCAGTATAGATATTTATCATTAATTTTTTGAACTAGATTATAAAATTCTTTATTGAGTAGGTATTTTGAGAAGTGTTCTTTCTTTTTCACTGAATCATATTTTTTTGGGTTTGGTGGTTTGTCTGGAATTTTCACGCTTAATGATATTGATGACTTCATTTTTAAATATTACTAATTTTTTTTTAATTAGTAATTAAACTGGAAAGTAAAATAATTCGAAAATCTAAAAATTAGTAGAAAATGAAGAGATTTAGGAAATTAGAAAAAATATATTGAAGAAATTATAAGGAGATAGTATATAAGAAAAACTAATTTTTTAAAAAATAGTAGAAATTAGTAATTAAGATTGAAAGTGAGAGTTTAAGAATAAAAAAGTAAGAGGATAAAATTTGATGTCATAAAATTAGTAGATAATTAAGGATTTTGGAAGATTTTTGAAAAACAAAGAATAAAAACTCTTGTTCAAAAAAATAAGAATGATTGGTATACTTTGTAGTATTTTATGTTTTATATAATGGCTTAAACAGATGAAAAATATACAGCAAAAATACAGTGTTTCTCCTGTAAAATAGCCATATCCTGCTCAATCTAAACAAAAATTCTTTTATTAACATATTTTTTAAAGTGACATTGAATTCATAAATTGGAGGAAAAAAATTCTTATGGATAATACTACTACTATATTGGATTTAAAGAAAATAGTAAAAGAATTTTGTGAAGATAGAAATTGGGACCAATATCATAATGCAAAAGATCTTTCTATTGGTATTATTACTGAATCTTCAGAATTATTGGAAATATTTAGATTTAAAGATAAAGAAGAAGTCGAAAAATTATTCTGCTCTTCTTCAAAAAAACAAATAGCTGAAGAATTGTCAGATATTTTATTTTTTATTTTACGACTTGCACAAAGATATGATATTGATTTAAGTAGTGCATTTCAAGAAAAAATGAAAAAAAATGATAAAAAATATCCTGTTGAGAAATCAAAAGGGTCTAATAAAAAATATACAGAGTTTGAACAATGATCAAAAGACATATTATTTATGAAGCTCCGCAAGAAAGATTTTTCATTGATGTTAGATCAAACAAATTAACAGATATTATGAAATATAATTTTAAGGAAGATACAGGTGTATATGTTTCGGAATCTGAATGTTATTCGTGGGGAGTAACAGGAGATAAAATTAAAAATATAATAGAAGCTTCAAATTTATCAGATATTCATATAAGTTTTGAATATCAAGTTCCTTATACGTCAAAAAGAATAGACTGTTTGTTATTTGGCAAGAGTGAAGAAAATCAGGGTATTGTGCTCCATATCGAACTTAAACAATGGGATAAGGTTGAAGCATTAGATGTGGAAGGTAATTTTGTTGAAACATATGTTGGGGGAAATACAAGAAAAGTACCTCATCCATCTCAACAAGTCGAAGGATATCATGATTATATGTATGGATTCATTGAAGTTTTTGAGCTTAACGAATTAGATCTTATTGGATGCTCATATTGCCCGAATTATTATAAAAATCCAGGAGAAGGACTCTTTAATCCAGTTTACAATAGAATTTTAGAGAAATATCCAATTTATTCTCATGAAGACGTGGAAAAGTTATCGAATAGATTAAAAAAGTTGTTGGCTAAAGGCGACGGATTTGAAATTTTTAATAAATTTATGCAATCTCCAGTAAAACCCTCTAAAAAATTATTAGAAAATGCATCAAAAATAGTTACACGAAATTCAGATTTTGCTTTGATAAATGACCAAATATATGCAAAAAATGCAATTTTAGATAAAATAAAAAAAGCTGAAAAAAATGTTGTTATTGTAAAAGGTGGACCTGGAACGGGAAAAACAGTTATCGCTCTCAATATTTTGGCAGAGATGGCCGCCAAGAAAAAAACGGTATTGTTTTCATCTAAATCAAAACCATTAATTGAAGCTATCAGACATAAAATAGATAGAAATAATGCTAAAATTCTTTTTACATCGCTTACACCTTATATTCCTTCAAGAGTCAATGAAAATCAGATAGATATTTTAATAGTTGATGAGGCGCATAGGATTGGAAAAACCTCAAATAATCAATTTACAAGAAAATCAGATCGAACTGATATGCCACAAGTGGAACAATTAATACGATGCGCTAAAACGTCAATTTTTTTTATTGATGATAAACAGGTGATAAGATTTTTAGAAGTTGGAAATACTGATCTTATCGGAGAAGCTGCAAAAAAATATGATTGTGTTATTAAAGAGGTTGAATTAGTTTCTCAATTTAGATGTGCTGGATCTGAAAATTATCTAGATTGGATTGAATATGTTTTAGGACATTCTGACAGGAAGATACTTTTTAATCCAGAAAAAGAAAATTTTGATTTTCAGATTATTGAATCTCCAGAAAAACTATATGAACTAATTAAACAAAAAAATAGCGAAGAAGGCGTAACTGCAAGATTAACCGCTGGGTTTTGTTGGGAGTGGTCAAAAGAATTAGATCAAAATGGAGAGTTAGTAAAAGATGTTAGAATTGGAAATTTTGCAATGCCTTGGGAAACCCACGATAAGGTAAAACAACCTAGAGGTTATGTGAAGTGGTATGAATGGGCGTATAAACCTGAAGGAATCAAACAAATAGGATGTATTTATACAGCACAAGGTTTTGAGTTTGATTATATCGGTGTAATCGTAGGACCTGATTTAACATATGATAAAGAAAAGGATTGTTTGATTGGAGATCCTGATGCCACAAAGGATCCAATTCTAAGGAGAAAAAAAGAAAGATTTGATGAATATGTTAAAAATATTTATCGAGTATTAATGTCTCGTGGTTTAAGGGGATGTTACGTGTATTTTGTAGATAAAGATACTGAATTTTTTTTCAAATCAAAGATTGAAAAAATATAGTTTAATGTGTACATAGATTCCAAAGAATGAATAGGATTTCTCATTATTCGATGATAAGAGAGGGTTCTAGAAATTTTTCTTAAGAAGGTAAAAAACATAGCTACCCATTCGTTTTTTTGTTTAGGTGTATATGATAAATGTTCCGTATCCGTTTAAACTTGTTAATGTCCATATTAAAAGGTTTTTTTCACCAGTTGCCGTTCCTCCAAATGATACGGGTGAGAAGCTACTCCCTGCAGTCAATTCAATTGTTCCCTTTGGAAAAGTCTGCATATACAGGGTTCCTTTTGTAATTTCCCGGATAAAGAGTTTCGTTATAAAAAATGGTTCGATATCTGGATCAGAAGGAAAAAGTCCTAAAGGGTTTACGGTTCCAATTGCTTCAAAATCATTGCTTGTGTGAATGAGGGCAAAAAGACAAAATCCTTCCTCTGTTGGTGCATTTCGATTGGTAAAAAAACATTCATTTGTTGATGCTGATTTTTCTTGCGTTCCTAAGATGTTAGGATAAAAACAAGTGACAATTAGAAAAACAATAAGCAATACTAGTTCAATTTTCTTCTTCATTTTTTCCACTCCCTTAACATAATGTTAAATATGTTATAATGCTAATTATGTATATAAATATTATTAAAATAAATAATAAATCCATTAAAATCTAATAATAATTAACAATAGTTTTAATTATTTCAATTTAATTTAGTTAAATAGGTTATCAATTTTATAACTCACGGCTGAGAATACTGCGTGGACTGAAGTGAAACGAAAGTCCCGCAGATGAAAAGCCGTCTCTCTTTTTAACGACCAACTGATATTTTTTTTCTGTTGCACGCGGCACACCACAAGGG